>OGGQ01001169.1_pt1 | contig 35660 bp, 32 predicted proteins | sample 1571191 | NCBI WGS metagenome assembly OGGQ01 (sample SAMEA2582061, study PRJEB24529) | metagenome | biome: Human gut stool | place: China | collected 2011
TTTCATATATTCCCACATACGAAAAGGAGAGGCTCAACTCGGAGCCTCTCCTTTTCGCTTTCTCTATTCTTTACCCAATTCCGATACACTCCATGCAGATGTTGACCGCCTTGGTCAGCACCAGCTGGGCCTCTCCGCTGAGCGTCCCCGCCACAATCAGGGCCACTGCTGCCGCGATCAGGACAAACGGGACTGGACTAATCTTCTCTTTCGCTTTCATCTGTTATTCCTCCAGCATCGCCAAGCGGGCGTCGATCTCCTGCTGCCAGCTCGCCTTATCCCGGGCGCCCAGAGTTGCTTCGCCCACAACCTTGCCCTGAGAATCTACAAAATAGGTAGTCGGCACCACCGCAACCTCCTGCATCAAAAATTCCATCAAGTCCGCGTCCGGCACCAGATGGCGGTAGGAAGCGCCGGTCAGCTCGACAATCTGTTTTGCCAGGTCGACCCCTTCCTGCACCGGCTGGCCCTCGATGTCGGTGATGTCGGTGCAGATGCCGATGATCTGTACGTTGTTATCTCCCGCAGCGTATTCGCTGGAAAGCTCCGCCAGCTCCGGCATCTCACTCAAACACGGGTTACAGAAGGTGGCCCAAATATTAATCATGGTCAGGTCGTGGTCCTCAAAAATGCTGTTGTCCACCTCGTTGCCGTCCAGATCGGTCAGAGAAAGCGTCTCAAAAACGTCCCCGCTTTCCTGCTGCTCCGGCTCCGCCTCCTGCTGCTCCTCGTCAGCGGGAAGCTGTACCGTCTCCTCCTCGACTGCCTGCTGCTGGCCGCTGCATGCCGCCATGCCTGCCGTCAACAGGGCCGCTGTTAAAAGAGCTACGAATATCCGTTTTGCCATATTCAAAAATTCCTTTCCTGTCAAAAAATCCATTCTCTGCGCAGATGCAACCACCGGCGCGTCTCCTCCCTTATTATACCCGGGAGCAGCGCCTGTGTCCAGTGCCTGATCTTTCTTTTGTGAAAATTTTTGACAACCGAAAAAAGATCTTTTCTTTGACCTTCTATTTTGAAGAAAATCCATTCTTTATCCCGTTTTATTGACAGCGCCCAACTTTTTTGCAGGGGAATATTCAAAAAAACTTTCCTTTTGCATTGATTTTCGACAGGCTTTGGCCTATACTTTTAATTGGAACATTTTTATCACGGGAGGAGAAATATGCGCATCGCAATTTTTACCGAAACCTACCTGCCGCAGATCAACGGTGTGGTTACCCATATCAAAATTTTAAAGGAAGGGCTGGAAGCGTTGGGGCACACCGTGCTGATCGTCACTGCCGACGCCAAGGCACACAGGCACTACATCGAGGACGGTGTGCTGCACTGCCCCGCCCACACCCTCAAACGCATCTACAACATGTGCCTTGCCTCGCCGGTCAGCAGCGCGCGCCTGCATTACCTGCGGGAATTTAATCCTGATATCATCCACCTGCACACCGAGTTCAGCGTTGGCCTGAGCGGCCTTGCCATCGCCAAAATCTTAAAGGTGCCGGTCGTCTACACCCTGCACACCATGTACGACGACTACATCTACTACATCGCGCCCAAGCCGCTGGTTCCGCTGACCAGAAAGCTCTCCCACCACTATTTCCGCATCTTCCCACAGCACACCAACGTGGTCACCGGACCGTCCAAAAAGTGCCAGGAGTACACCACTGAGATCGGCAGCGACAAAAAGGTGGAGGTCATCCCCAACCCGGTCGAGCTGGATGCCTTCCATCCTTCCACCTCCACCCAGGAACAGCGGAACGAAATCCGCAACAAGCTGGGCATCCCGCTGGACGCTACCGTTGCCTGCTTTGTCGGGCGCCTGGGCCGCGAAAAGAGCGTCGACGTTCTGCTGCGCTTCTGGGCACAGGAGATGAAGCCGGAGGACAACATGCGGCTGATGATCGTCGGCGACGGTCCGGAAAAGGAGCCGCTGGAGCAGCTGGCAAAGGAACTGAAGATCACCGACACGGTTGTCTTCACCGGCAAGGTGATGCACGACGAGCTGCCCCCGTACATCCACACCTGCGACATCTATGTCACAGCCTCCCTCTCCGACACCAACTCGATCTCGATGCTGGAGGGCATGGCTGGCGGCCTGCCGGTGCTGCAGCTGTACGACGAGCTCAACGCCGACCAGGTGCGCGACGGCGTCAACGGCTACATGTTCCGCGACGCCAAGGAGATGGGCCAGCGCCTGCGCCAGATCCGCGACATGGACCCACAGCAACTGCAGGCGCTCAAGGCCTCGGTCATCCAGTCGGTCAAAAATTCGGGCGCGCAGACACTGGCCAATTACATCCAGACCATCTACTACAACATTTACAAAACCCAGCCGCCGAAAAAACGCCCTTTGTTTCACATGGTAAGCCTTTCTTCCATGCGTAAAAAATAGTTTTCCTGCGCAAAAATCTAATATTTGTGATAAAAGCTCTGCTGAAAGCAGAGCTTTTATCATATATGCACAATAAACGCTTTTTCTTCTTGCTTTTTTCTTCCAGAAATGATAGAATCAAGTCATCTTATCCAAACAAAAAAGAAAGGTGGTCTTCTCTTGGACGTTTCACTTTTTTGCGACTGCAAGGATCGTGTATTAAAAAATTGCGGTAAGGTTATCGTTGGCAAGGACGAGGTGATCAATCTGGTCTTTACCTCCTTCCTCTGCTCGGGCCATGTGCTGCTGGAGGACGTGCCCGGCACCGGCAAAACCATGCTGCTGCGCGCCTTTGCCAAAACGATTGGCGGCAAGTTTAAGCGCATCCAGTTCACCCCCGACCTGCTGCCCTCCGACCTGACCGGCATTAACTTCTATAACCAGAAAACCGGCGAATTCCAGTTCCGCGAAGGTCCCCTTTTCTCCAACATCATCCTGGCCGACGAGATCAACCGCGCCACTCCCCGCACCCAGTCCAGCCTGCTGGAGGCGATGGAGGAGCGCCAGATCTCGGTGGACGGCACTACCACCAAGCTGCAGGAACCCTTCATGGTCATGGCCACCCAGAACCCGCTGGAATCCTACGGCACCTTCCCGCTGCCTGAGGCGCAGATCGACCGCTTTTTCATGAAGCTCAAGCTCGGCTATATGACCCGGGAGCAGGAGCTGTCGGTCATCTCCCGCCCTTCCACCTCCAAGATTGTGGAGGAGCTGGAGCAGGTGGTCTCGCTGGAGGAAATCGAGCAGCTTAAATCAATGATTCCCCAGATTTCCATGTCCGACGAGGTGGCCGGATACCTGATGGACATCGTAGAGCACACCCGCAACAGCGGCCATTTTGTGCTGGGCGTCTCTACCCGCGGCGCCATCGCGCTGTACAAGGCCTCTCAGGTCACCGCAGCGCTGGCCGGCAGGGACTATGTCCTTCCGGAGGACGTGCGCTACGTGGCCCCGTACGTGCTGTGCCACCGCGTCACCTTCAACGGCCCGGCCCGCACCGGAGATATTGAGGAGACCTTCTCCAGACTGCTTGCAGAGGTTCCCGCACCACTGGAAAATATCCGTCAATAAAAAGGAGATGATTGCTTGATTGTTCTGCTGATCATCTCTATATTGGTTTTGTTTTTGGTGGAGCGATGGTCCATCCGCCACGGTCTGGACCGCATCACCTATGACGTTGCCCCCTCCCAGCCCCTGTTGGAACCGGACGAGGAGTTTATCGTTCGGTCGACGATCGAAAACCACAAGCTCTGGTTTGTCCCCTATGTCAGCATGGTCGAAAATTTCCCGAGCGGCATCCAGATTCCCGGCGAGGAGGAGAGCCTTTCCACCGGAACAGTCAACACCAACATCTATGTCAGCTCCAACTCCAGCGCCTATCAGGAGCTGGCCAGCAGCCAGCTGACCACCGCCTTTTACCTGATGCCGCGCCAGCGCCTGACCCGCACATTGCAGGCCAAGCTTCCCAAGCGTGGTCGCTACCTCTTCCTGGGCTGCCGGATAAACGGCGGCGACCTGCTGGGATTGCAGGACGACTACCGCACTCTCTCTCTTTTCAAAGAGGTGGTCGTCATGCCGCGGCGCGCCGCCTCCCCTTCCTTTGACATGCTGCTGGGCGGCATGATCGGCGACATCTCGGTCAACCGCTTCATCTTTGAGGACCCGATGCTGACCATCGGCTTCTCCGACTACACCGGCCGCGAACCGATGCGCGACATCAGCTGGACCCAGAGCGCCCGCCTGGGAAGAATGATGGTCAAAAACTATGACCACACCATCGACCTGTCGGTCACCATCCTCCTCAATGTACAGTCGGTGCTCAACGTCTTTGAGGAGGACGACAAGCTGGAGGCGTGCTGCTCCATCGCACGCTCGGTCTGCGAGCAGCTGGAGTCCAAGCACATCCAGTACAGCTTTCTTTCCAACGCCATCCCCTCCGGCACCACCAGCCTCTACACCGACATCGAGCAGGGGCTTGGCAGCGGCCACTTTTACGGGGTGATGGAGTTTCTGGGACGTGTCACCCAGGGCGCGCTGGAAAGCTTCTCCTTCACCCTGCAGCGCGCCTGCCGCAACTGTGAGCCGGGACGGCACCACATCATCATCACCCCCAGCCGCAACCCCGCCTGGCAGGATGAGCTGCTCCGACTGCAGGAGCTTTCGGACGGCAGGGTCTTTCTGCTGACTCCGGACGACCTGCATGAGCAAAGCAACGACGGCGACAAGGAGGGAAAAACCGCATGACCTTATTTTTCTTTCTCAGACTTGTAGGAGACCTCTCACTGTTTTACGCGGTGGCCAACGCCTTTTTGTGCATGACCAGCTGCGATGTCACCTTCGTGCCGCTGATTGTGCTGTCGCTTTGCGGGGCGCTGGCCTACTTTACCGCGCAGAAAAAGGAGGCGCTGCGCTTTCTGCCTATCCTGCTGATGCCGCTGGCCCTGATCGGGGTGGAAGATTTGGTTACCGCCCTCATCATCCTGGCCTCGGCCATCTATGTGGCGGTGTGCGTTGTTCGCAAAATCTTTGTCATCGACTACGACGACCGGCTCTCCTTTTTGTCGCTGGCGGTCAAGGCGCTGATTGCATCCGTCTTCCCTATGCTGCTCTTTATCTGGGACCGCGAACTGCCGCGCTTTGTCCCCTTTGTCCTCACCCTGGCAATCAGCACGCTGCTGCTGACCCAGGCGCTGCGGCACGACCCCAAGGTGTTCAGCCAGCGCCGCTTCCGCACGGCAAGCCTGCTGATTGCAGTTGGGCTACTGTTGCTGATTCTGCTAATCAGCTCGCCGGAATTTTTGCGCTTGGTCGCGATGATTCCGGGACTGATCTACGAATGGATTATCTCCCCGATCATCCTGCTTTTCTCCTACATTGTCGGCGGAATCGTCTATCTGATCATCCAGCCAATCATGGAAATGATTAGTCCCTACATCGCCGAAAACCTCGACTCGCTTGGAAACATGTTCGGCTCGCAAGATTCCTTTTTCGATTCGATGCATGATTTTGTCAACACCCCCACCACCTCCATCCTGGATGTGGTAAAACCTATCGTCACCCTCGCGATTGTGGTCGCAGTCCTTGTCTTTCTCACCCGGCTGCTCAAGAGAGGATACCACCGGTTTCGCTACAACTCGATCAAGGAGACCCGCTCCACCATCACCGAAAAACGTAGCTTTCAGGAAGAAGCGCCGCTGGACCTCTTTCCCCCTGCCGACCCGCGCAAGGCGGTGCGCTACTATTACCGGCAGTTTTTAAAGATCTGCCGCCGCCACGGATATGTTCTGGAAAAATCCGACAACAGCGCCACTGTCGAATCGGGTGCGAAGTATATCTTCCGGCCGGAGAAATTTTCCATCCTGAGCCACCTGCGCCAGATCTACATCAAGGCCCGCTACAGCGAGCACCATGTCACCGATCAGGATGTCGAGCAGATCAAAAAGGACTATGAAGCCCTAAAACAGGAGAGCGGTGAACTGGACAGCCGGATGTAAAACTTATTTTCACACACAAAAAAGAGGAACCCAAAAGGGTTCCTCTTTTTTTATGCTTAGCCTCTGATCTGCAGCAGCTTCTGCTTTAATTCTTCCTCGATGCGTCCCAGCTCGACCTCCGCGTCGCGGCGCTTCTGGCGGCCCTCCTCCTGAATCTTCATCACTTCGTCCAGGGTGGAGATGAGCGACTCGTTGGTCGCCTTGAGCGTCTCGATGTCCACGATGCCGCGCTCCGATTCCTTGGCAGTCTCGATGGTCGCCATCTTTAAGGTCTGTGCATTTTTGCGAAGCAGTTCGTTGGTCATGTCGGTGACCTCCCGCTGTGCCTGCGCCGCCTGCTGGGAATGGGTGACGCCCAACGCCAGGACCATCTGGCTCTTCCAAAGCGGGATGGTGTTGACGATGGTGGACTGAATCTTCTCGGACATCAGCGTGTCGTTGTTCTGCACCAGACGCAGCTGCGGGGCCATCTGGATGGAGATCATGCGGGTCAGCTCCAGGTCGTGCAGCTTCTTCTCAAAGCGGTCGCACATCGCCGACAGGTCGTTTGCCGCCTGCGCGTCCTCAGGGAGGTTGGTCTGCTGCGCCTTCGCAATCAGCTGGGTCAACTGGGTGGAGCGCACCTCCTGCAGCTTTTTCTGTCCGGCCAGAATGTACATCGACAGCTCCTTAAAGTAGGTCTTGTTGATTTCATACATCTTGTCCAGCATCGCGACGTCCTTGAGCAGGGTCATCATGTGCTTTTCCAGGCCCTCCACAATCTGGTTGACATTTGCTTCCGCCTTGGCGTACTTGGCCTTCATCGAATTGAGCTTGTTGGCGTTCTTTTTGAAGAAACCGAAGAATCCTTTTTCTTCCTCTTCGTCAAAGTTTTTCAGCTCGGTCACAACGCTGGAAAGCATCTCACCGATCTCACCCAAATCCTTGGTGCGCACATTTTCCAACGCGCTCTCGGAAAAGTCCGCCATCTTTTTCTGGGAACCTGCGCCGTACTGGAGGATGACGTTGGAGTTGCTCAGGTCGATCTGGGCTGCAAAGTCGTTGACCATCTTGCGCTCCTGCTCGGTCAGCTGGCTCTCATCAAAGATTGGCTTAGGCTCCTCTTTTTTCTCCGCTGGCATCTGGGCCTGCGGCTGCTCCATCGTTGGAACCTCCTGCGCAAAGGGGTCCAGCGTCAAGGTCAATTCCGGTTCCTTTGCCGGATCGTATGGGTTGCTCATCTTGCTTTCCTCCTCCAAATTCTGCTTTTATTTGAGATCAAATTCCGAGCCGGTCAAGCCTTCCTGCTTGAGCATCGTCTCCAGGACCGAGATGTCCGAGCTGACATCCAGCACCTCGTCGGTAAAAAGTTTATCCAGCAGATTCTCAAACGCGATGTTGATGGTGTCCAGCGTCTGCTCGATCTGCTGTTTTGCCGTCTTGATATTTTCGCCCTGCACCGGTTGGCTGTCAAATTCCTCGTAGGCATCCAACAGTTTCAAGGTGGTGGGCAGATAGTAGTTCATCAATTTGCGGATATCCGGCAGCTTTTCCGGGTGCTCCTGCACCTGTTCGAAAATCTTCTCTGCAATCTGTTCCAGGCGGTCCATCTTGGCAGAAACTTCCTCTCCCTCGATGCGGTCGTTGGATTCTCGGATGCGCCGGATCATCTCGCGGCCCTGCCGGATGGTGGCGGCAAGCTCAGGATTACCCGCGAAGGCCTGCTCCTCCTGTTGGCGCTGCTGTTCCTGCTGACGCTGTTGCTCTTCGCGCTGGCGCTGCTCCTCCTGCTGGCGGCGCTGCGCTTGGCTCTGCACATACAGGTACTGCTGGTAGATCTCGTCGCCCAGCATCAGGCAGGTCTTCTGGTCGTCGATATGTGCATCGGGCAGGACGCGCTTCTGAATCATCTTCTGCAGGTCCTTGAGCACAAAGGCGCGGTCGAATCCGCTCTCCCTTACCAGCATATCGATGGGACAAAACTGGCTGCTGCCTACAATTTTTAAGTACTTTTTCAGCCGGCTGGTTCGCTTGAGCAGCGAGATCCCCTTAGCCAGCATCCAGATGGAAATTCCTGTCAGGATCAACAAGACGAGGCTCAAGAACAGATACGGCATCCCGAACATATCGGTCAAAATTGTGAGCCCAGTTGTCATCAACAGAAAAATCAAAAAGACACCCAGCCCGATACCGCCAAAAACGGTAAAGAGAATGCCGGCTGTGCTGACCGTCTTGTATTTGTTTTTTGGGGCAACCGAAACCTGTGAATTTCCCTGCCGATTTGTCCCATACTGATTTTGGGCGCTGTACTGGGGACGGCTTTGCGCATCAGTGTAGTCGCCATCCGGATGCGGCTGACCGCTGTCCTGCTGCCAGCCGCCGTCCTCATCATTGGGAGAAAAATCCCCTCTGCCCTGATAGGACGAAAATTCCCGCTGAACATCCTTTGCCATATTCCGCAGATCGCGCTGGATATTTTTCATCTCCGGCGAACGGGCAATGCCGCGCGACAGTTCGCGGACCATTCTGCCTATCATCCGAAAAAAATAATCGTACAACCTGGGGACACCTCCATTCATCCTCATGTTTACTCCTATTATAGTGCATTTTTCGCAAAAGTACAAGAAATTTGTATCGCCGCAAAAAGAATTCAAGATTTGTTTAAAATGTCAAAATCGCCGCCTGCCAAAAGTCGCAAAATCTTCTTGCCTCTATCAAAATTCCCTGCTATATTTTTTCCCCCGCTGCAAACATTAAAAAGGACAACTAGGTCTTGACCAAAACAACAGCGATGATTCCAAATCAAAAAACTTTTAGAACTGCGAGGAATCCAACGGTGAAACAATCCCATATCCTTTCCAAAAAATTTTTCTTTCATGCCTACCGCGCACTGGCCGCGGTATTTTCCTTTGTGGTGATGTGCGGGCTTGGCTTTGCGCTCTATCTCTCCGCCGAGCTGCCCGACCGGTACTATCTGGCAAAGGGAGATCATTTTTCCATCGGCGACAACCGGCTGATTCAAACTGCCGGCAGCAGCCGCTCCTACCCACTTTCGGTCTACTCCTCTGCCGGGAACACCTTTCAGATGAAGCTGCGCCTGCTGGGGCTCATCGACATCAAGGACGTCAGCGTCCAGGTGGTGGACCGCAGGGTGGTGTCGCTGTGCGGCACCCCGTTTGGCATCAAGATGGTGACCGACGGCGTCATGGTCGTGGGGACCGGATCGGTGACCAACCTGCAGAGCCAGGCGGTGAATCCGGCAGAGGATGCCGGCGTCCTGGAAGGGGACGTCATCCTCTCGCTGAACGGAGAAAAAATTTCCTCCAAAAAACAGCTGACCCAGATTGTCAGTGCCTGCAGCGGGCAGCCCATCTCGATGGTCATCCGCCGCGGCGACGAGCTGGAACAGCTCACTGTCTCCCCCGTCAAGTCCTCTCTGGACAACGACTACCATCTGGGGCTTTGGGTGCGGGACAGCTCGGCAGGCATCGGCACGATGACCTTCTATGATCCGCAAAACGGCTGCTTTGCTGGGTTGGGACATGCCATCTGCGACGTGGACACCGGCCAGATTATGCCGCTTTCTCAGGGAGAAATTGTGGAGGCCTCCATCATCGGGGTCGATCCCGGTTCCTCCGGCGATCCCGGCCAGCTACAGGGGGCTTTTGTGGCGCAGAAGGCGTCGGGTCTATTGTATGCCAACAGCTACAACGGCGTATACGGACAGCTGTTTGACGCGCCCGCCTATGCGCAGACCATCCCCATGGCACAGAGCCAGGAGGTGACCGAAGGTCCTGCCCAAATTCTGACCACTATCTCTGGGGAAACCCCCGCCTATTTCGACGCCTATATCGAGAAGGTTTCGCTCTCCCAGGAGGAGCCGACCAAAAACATGGTTATCCGCATCACCGACCCAGATCTGTTGGAAATCTCCGGAGGCATCGTGCAGGGGATGTCCGGCAGCCCCATCATTCAAGATGGGATGCTGGTAGGGGCGGTGACCCATGTTTTTGTCAACGACCCCACACGGGGCTACGGCATCTTTGCAGAAAACATGGACAGCACTCTGCTGACCATCGCCGCGCAGGCGGCGTAGCGAATTCAAAACCCCAGGTCACCTGTTTCGCAGATGGCCTGGGGTTTCGTTTTTCGAAAGTGCATTTATAGATCAGAACAACGTCGGAAGCATCCAGTCCTAAAAGGAACCAATCTGCTAGAAGCTCTTCTCCTTCTCCAGGATAACAGGTTTCCTCACTCAGCACGTTGACAAGGACAAATTTACAGGATAGCCCTGCTCCGCCATCCGTTTCATCGAACAGCTATAATGGATTGGGGCTGATAGCGCTCGCCGCTTTCCTACATTGAGGGGATACGGTAGACTTGTTCATCCCGCATCATGTAGTCCTAACTCCTATCCCGCTCCAACCTGTGGTTAATCAGCTGCTGATCTCCCGGAAGCCCTGCACAATCTTCCGGCTTCTACAGCCGGCGCTCACAGCCAAGCAAAAATTAGCATCAGCATACTGAAAATTTGCCGACACTACTTCATTGCTTTTCTTCTTCCTTCACAATGAATCAGCTTCTGTTCCAAACAGAACAAAGCCTGGTAAAAAAAGAACTTTTTTTAAACCGCCGCCCCTGCCTCTCTCAGATTTCGGAACAGCTTGACGGAACGGTAGAGATAGACATACTCTACAATTGTGAAGGCAGTTGATACGATTGTCACAATCAGTAAAGCGATGAACAGCAACAGCGTCCACACCAGGTTTCCATCCAACGCAATCAGCACGATCGCCGAAAAAACGCTCAGCATTGCCAGGATGATTTCACAGACACAGGTCACCAGGTTCCAGGTCCACAGTTTTCTCCATTTGCAGCAGAGGGTTGGGTCCAGATCACACAGCAAATCCGCATGCGCCATGAGCCGCTGATATAGTGCGATCAGGGCAACCACAAGGCCTGGCAGAGAAATCAGCAGCGTCCAGTCTTCATTCATCTCAACACCTTCCAGAATGTTCAGTGCCCAGCTTGCCGCCCCAGCAATCAGCTGACAAATGCCTGCCGCGCGGTACCGTTTTTCCTCCCGGGAAAGCATGAGCAGGATGAAGCCAATCCCCATTAAAGACACCAAGGTCAGCGCCTGCCCCATCCAGTAAAGCAGAGGAAAATTCTGAAGCACCCATTTCTCGGTTGCCAGAGCGGGAATGTTGCTCAGGATCATCAACCAGAACAACCGTCCGAGCCACTTGCCAATATAGGCAAAACGCTGCCGCTCCCCGTCGGTGTAGACCATCTGGTCCTGTCCTTCATTCTGCATCATCTGGTCAAATTCGTTCATCCATTTTTTCTCCTCATCTTGTACTATCTACAGAATAGCACAGTCCCGTTTCTTCTTCAAGACAATTTTCTACAATTCATCCCGTATCGCATAATGACCTCGGTTTTGAACATCTGTCAATCTCTGACATTCTCCTTCGATTGCCTACCGCAGGACGCCATTTCTTCAAAATGAGGTAAAGCGTATTTCTGTATGCAGTATGAACCGCCACCAATCTTGATTTGACAAGGAACATTGCCGCAAAGCGGACAATCCCTTGTATTGACGTTTGCCGGTTTTTGGGATATATTGATATTAGAACGATACAATGGTGGTGTGCTGACATTTTGGGCTAAGCAAAACCACTAGTAAACTAGTGGTTTTGTTTAGCTCCTGGTAAACCAGTTTCTTTTAGTATTTCATAGCATCCCGCGAGAGGGGGGACAGGTAGTGTCAAGTATTTTTCGCAAAATGGTTTGCAGACTCTGGCATGAGTGAAGTCAGCCGGCAATGGAGGTGTCTTCAAGGGCAGCCTCTAGGTGCTTCATGTTCATGTACTTTTTGTTGCCCCACTAGGTACCAGCTACATGGCGCAGCCAGGCGCAAACCAGCATAAGGGCGGAGTTTCCTCCTAGGAAGCTGCCCACCTCACGGCTGCGGCAGCGGATCTCCCTGTTTAATACTGCCGCGTACCTGTTTTTTTAGTTTAATCTCGACTACAGTCTCTTTTGGTTTTACAATTTTCTCAGACATAGTTTTGCCGCCTCCTTCCGAATGATGTATCGCAACTTCATTCCACCAGAAATCTGCAAACTATGTCTTTTTTATCTACTTTTCATTTTACAAAATTTGTAGAACCTTATCGTTTACCAGTATACTACATGGGAGTTTAACGGCTCATCTCCTCGCTCAATAACCCACGCCGCCAGCTGTTGGGCGGTGGTGTCGAGCAGGGAAAAGTCGAGGTTTTCTGCGGTGTCGCGGGTGGAGTTGAGCACAGCGTTGGCCGCCGGGTCGTTTAAGCACGCATCCTGAAAGAGCACCACCGCGCTCATCTTCTCCCCATAGAAGGCTTTTTCATCCGCGCCCAAATCCCGGTCGGCGTACTGCAGCCCCAGCCCTCCGGCCAGGCTGTTGCGCAGATTGGCGTTCGCGCTGGTGCCGTAGGCGGTCAGCGGGTGGCCCTGCCAGCCCAGGCACTTGAGGTTGAGCATCCGCAGCTGCTCGTAGCGGCCTTCCAGCTCATTGGCCAGCGCGGTGGAGCCATTTTCGCGGTTGTCCTCGGTGTTGAAGGCCGCGAAGATGACGTCGCAGGGCAGCTCGTCGGCCCCAGCGAGCCACGCCGCTGTCTGCAGCATCGTCGCCACGCCCGAGGCGTTGTTGTAGGCGCCAGCCATCAGCAGCGGTCCACACTGGCCCGCGCCGTCGAAGTTGGCGCCCAGCAAAACCGCCTTGGTGCTGTCCCTGCCGGGCAGGTAGGCGACCACGTTCTCCGCCGTGCCCAGCTCATCGACGGCATCGGGCAGCCGCAGACGAATCTGATAGCCCGGCTGGTTGAGCTGCGCATAGACCTCCTCGCTGACCAGGATGCGGCTGGGGGTGCCCGTAGCATTGGTGTAGTTGGTGCCGTTGGCGACGTCGCCGCTTGTCAGGCTGAGCCGGCGGGACGCGCCTTTCAGGTCAAGCTTGGCGTCCCAGATGCCCTTGCCCTCGTCGCAGAAGGCGTCGTCGGTGGAGAGGGTAAGGGTGGCGTCCACCGGCTCCGGCGAGGCCCGGAAGGCCCAGTCCACACCCAGCTCAAGCGGCGCTTCACTGCCGTCCGGGGCGACCAGCCACGCCTCCCCGGGCAGCACCGCGGTGATGGAGGTCGGGTAGCCCTGCTTCCAGCTGCCAAGCCCCGGCAGCTGCTGCAGACCCAGCCGCTCAAATTCCGCCGCGATGTAGTCTGCGGCGGCGCGGTTGCCCTCACTGCCGCCGCTGCGGCCCTGATATTTTGGGTCGGTCAGCTCCCGGACGTAGGTTTCGGTGCTGCCCTCGACCGTGCCGCTGAGTGGCTGCACCGGGTCGATCCCGGTCATCCAGAAAAGCTCGGCTTGGGTCTGGGCAGACGAGTACTTCTTGGGGGAGTCTTTTGTTTCTTCAGCTGGCGTCTGTGCTGTGGAAGGGGGCTGCTGTTGGGAGGTATCCTGCGAGCAGGCGGTCATCGAGAGCGCAAGAGAAAACGCCAGCAAAAGGCACCATATTTTTTTCATAAAGCACCTCCTAATTTCGGATAAATGCGGTTTCGTTGTATCACCAATAGACCGGGTAGCGCCGCTGGACGTCGCTTCCGCGCTCAATGACCCACGCAGACAAATCTTTGGCCAGGGCGTCCAACGCTTGAGGGTCAAGATTTTCTGCGGTGTCGCGGGTGGTGTGGATGGGCGCTGCTGTGTCCCAGCTGTCCTGTGAAATGGTGACTGCCGGGACCCCGTTCTGCTGAAAGCTAACCTGGTCGCCGGGATAAACTTCGCTTAAAAAGGGGAGAGAAAGCCCCGCCGCCAGCTCGTTTCGCAAGGTGGCTTGCTCCGGCCCGCCGAATACGGTGAGCGGAGCCCCTTTGCATCCCAGGCTGTCGAGGTTGATCATAATCATCTGTTCGTATTGGTCGGCAAGCAGCTTGGAAAATGCCTGGGAGCCGTTCATTCCGATCTCCTCTGCGTTGAAGGTCGTGATGATGACGTCGCAGGGCAGGGCGTCGGCTCCCGCGAGCCACGATGCTATCTGCAGCAGGGTGGCTACACCTGAAGCGTTGTCGTAGGCGCCGGGCATCACCGAACCGCACTGCCCGACCCCATCAAAGTGCGCTCCCAACACCACAGCCTTGGTGTGCTCCTCCCCGGGGAGCAGTCCAGCAACGTTGTCCGCCAGTCCCCACTGGGCGGCAGCTGGCAGCTTTAGGTGCAGCTTGGCGCCGTCCTGTTTTAGCTTGGTGTAGATCTGCTCGGTGACCAGGATGCGGCTGGCGGAATCTTTGGGGTTAAAGTAGGGCATTCCGTCCGCGACATCGCCGCAGATGAGGTCGATGTACTGGCGCGGGGAATCCTGCTCGGTGACGTTGGCGTCCAAAAACGCCCTGCCGGCTTCGCAGTCGGCGGTCTCTTCGGAGAGCGGCAGCGTCAGATCGACCGCCTCATAAGAGGCGCGAAAGACCCAATCCTGCCCCAACACCAGCGCAGTCTGTGTGCCGTCGGCAGAGACAATCGCTGCCTCTCCCTCCTTGACCTCAAAGACAGGGGAGTAAAAAGGATGGCGGTAGCCCTGTAGATTTGGCAGCGGCTGCAGCCCAAGCTGGACAAGCTGCTCCTCGATATAGTCTGCGGCGGCGCGGTTGCCCTCACTGCCCACCACTCGGCCCTGATACTTTGGGTCGCTCAGTTCCAGCAAAAAGGTCTCGCTGGAAGTTTCCACTGTCCAGTCCGGCACAAAGGAAACCTTCGGCAGGTCGGTTACCCAGGTAAGGGAAGGCTCCTCTGCCGCCGGTTCATCGGGCTGTGTTTGCTCGGAGGATTCTTCTTTTGCAGGTGCCGTTTGTTGCTGTGCCGTATCGGGCGGCGACTGCTGCTTCGGTGTCTGGGCCGCTACACATCCGGACAAAAGCAGCAAGCTCAAGCATAGAGCCAGCGTCCGTTTCATCCTACCTGCCCTCCTCCAGTGCGCCGTCCTTTAGATGCAGGACCTCGTCTGCCTTATCCGCGATGGCAAGGTCGTGGGTGACGACGATGATGCAGTAGCCCTCCTCGTGCGCCAACCGTTGAAGCAGCGAAAAGACAATCTCACTGTTCTCGGTGTCCAGGTTGCCGGTCGGCTCATCCGCAAGGATGATGCGGGCGCTGGAAACCAGCGCTCGGGCAATCGCTACGCGCTGCTGCTCGCCGCCCGAGAGCATGGCGGGCAGGCGCTTGTAGTAGGAGCTGTTTAAGCCCACATCCTTCAGCTTTTCGTGGGCAGTTTTCTCCGCCTCGTCCGCGGATACGCCCCGCAGCAGCATCGGGTAGGTCACATTTTCCTCCACTGTCAGCAGGGGGAAGAGGTTGTAGCTCTGGCAGATCAGCGAGATTGCCTTGAGACGGTAGTCGTCCCGGTTGCGCTCCGCCGTGCTCTTGCCGTCGTAGAGAATCTGCCCTTCGGTCGGCAGGTCAAGGCCGGCCAGCAGCGACAAAAAGGTGGTCTTGCCGCAGCCGCTTTTGCCCACGATGGCATAGAATTTGCCATCCTCAAAATCAAAGTTGATGCCCTTCACAGCATGCACCTTCTGGTATTTGCTCTGGTAAATGTAGTGCACATTTTGTGCCTGTAAAATGCCCATAAACTCACTCCTTATCCCGCAGAATATCCATTACATTGACACGAACGGTCAGCAGCACCGCCACAGCTGCGCCGACGGTATAGCACAGCAGAATGGCAGCGCAGATGCCGGGCCGAAAACTCTCCTGACCGATGATTCCCACTGCCGCAGCGCCCAGCAGCACGCCGCCGAGGCAGAGCACAAACTGCTCGAGCAGAGCCTTTAAAGTGATCTGCAGCCGGCTTTCACCCAGCATCCGCATGACGGCGTACTCCGGCTTGCGGCCCCGGGCCAGCAGGAAGCTCAACAGGAAGCCGATGGCGGCAATCATCACAAAGAAAAACAGATAGGATCCTTCCAGCTGGGCGAGGTTGCTCTCGATGGGACCGACCGTCTCCTTCAGGATGCGGTCATCGATGCGGACGCGTGCCAGTTTGTTGCTGCGAAGCCCCGACTCGGTGATCGCCGCCTTGATCTGATCGAGCTGCTGGTTGTCCCGAACGGTGAAGTAAACCGCGTTGAGGCCAAAGTTCCATGCATAAGGGTTGCCCGCCTGTTTGTGGACAGCGGTGGCGGCGATGGTCAAATCCTCCATCGTCTTCAGAGGCATGACGGCGGCGAACTTGGTTATTTTGCCCGGGTAGGTGCCGGCGACCTTCAGGTGGAAGATGCCCTCCAGCTGGGTTTTGCTGACAGGCACCCGCGCCAGCAGGGGAATGGTGTCCCCCGGGGCATAGCCCCACCTGTCAGAGATGATGCAGATCCGCTCGTTGCCCTCCAGGCAGCTTTCGTCATAGCCCTCCAGCCAGCGGATGTCCTCCCGGATGCGCACCAGCTCGTCCTCGGCAGAAAAGGAGCTGCACGCCTTCATCGAGCCGGAAACGCCGCCACTGTCCTCCTCTTCAAAGCTGGCGAGCAGATTCTGGAATGCGATGAGTTTCTGCTGCTCCGATGCGCCTTCCCCGGCGCTTTCTTCCAGGATGTCCTTGGGAAAGGTGCGGATAACGAAGGACGCGCTGCCGTACAGCGAGCTGAAATAGCCGCTCTGCTGCATCTTCTCCCACATGCTGCCGGAAACTGCCGGGACGATTTTGTCCTCGGAGAGGATGCTGCCGGTCACGGTGATGCTGCTGTAGGTTTCTTCCAGCCGCTTGCGGGTGTTGTCGATCAGGCTGGGGTAAAAGAGCATGAACACCGTCGCCGCCATGGTGGAAACGACCACCAGCAAGCAGGCGGCCTTGCGGCGCCAGGCCATGTGCCAGAGATAAGAAAAAGCCTTCACTCAAATTCCCCCTCTTACTTATTCTTGGGAAGCAGTTCCCGCGGTTCCTTCTTTAGGTCCGGTGCGGCAAAGCCCAGCAGGAAGGCCGGGAAGAGCAGCACCGCACCGCAGGCTTGCAGCGTTACCGGTAGATCCGCCTTGATCCGGATGTTGGACTGCTGCTCTGTCAGGGCGGAAATGTCGTTGTCCTGGCTCATATCCATTTCGATCTCCTCGATGTTCTCCTTCACGATGCCGTTACCCACAATGTACGCCATCCCGTAGCCGGTCACCGCGCCGGCCGCCGCGCCCAGGACGGTCAGCACCATCGCACAGAGCAGGACGGCGGAGACCGCCTGCTTCTTTGTCCCGCCCAACAGGCGGAAGATGCCCACCGTCTGCCGCTGGTTCTGCCAGAAGAAGTAGGCCGCCAGGATGCAGACCATCAAAAGGAGGATGGACGAGAGCAGGAGCAGCAGCTTGGCGGTGCTGTTCATCGACAGCAGGCTGGACTTGACGGCGCTGTAGCCCTGGTCATAGAAGGTAAAGTGCGGCGTGTACTGGTTTGGCTGCGGGGTGGTGAGGCCGTTGGCCTCCATGTCGTCGAGGAAGGCTTCCACCGAGCCGTTTTTGATTTTCACGCTGAAGGTGGAGCCATGGATCAGAACATCCTTCTGCTCCCGCGGCTTGGCGATGGAATTGGTTGGAACAAAGATGGTATGGGGCGAAAAGTCCAGCGTGTCCGGGGCAAGCTCGGCGTAACCGGTGTAGGTGTAGAGGGAGTAGATGCCCACGATCTCATATTCGCCCTCGCTGACAAACGGGGTTTCTTGTGCATCATAGATCGGCTGCTTCGGGACAAAGGGAGCGTTTGGGATGTAATCGCTTTCAAACAGCTGCATGTTCAGCTTGTCGCCGACCTTCCACTGCTGATTTTCGGCCACCTGCTCGCTGATGACGCAGACCTTTGCGCCGGACGCATATTCCTCCGGGGTGATAAGCCTGCCCTCACTGATCGCGGCGCTGCCAAGGTGAAAGGCCGGGACGGAGCTGAGGTCGTTGGTGGCGACGACGCTGTGGGTGTACTGCTGGACGTGGATGTCCTGCCAGAGATCCTCGAAGTAGGCTTTCAGCTTTGGGTCGTTCTGCACATCCTCCCAGCGCTGAATTGGGAACGGTGTGTCGCCGGTTTCGTACTCCATTCCCTCTCTGCTTCCGTCATAGGTCAGCCGGAGATTCTGGTAGTCCTGTGCCGGTGTCGCGAAAGCAAAATTGTCGTCAATTCGGTCAGTAGAATACACCAGGGTGCCGTCCTCGGTCCACAGCCAGGGGCCGTGGGCTTGGAGAATCGCGATATACTCCACATCGGGGTAGAGGATCAGGCGGTCGGTGTCGTCGGTTTGGTTGAAGGCTTTGATGTCCTGCGCGTGCGCTTCCCACTCCTCTGGCTCAAATCCTAGGTCGGAATAGTACAGGGTTTCGGGATAGGCAAAGCAGCCGGCAGCGTCGTCGAGGACCTCCAGACCGAACGGCAATGTCTGCGGATGATAGATGTCGTATGGATGATACTCCAGCTCGAACGGCTCCTTTGCCCGAATCTTAAAGCGGATGACATTGTTGCTTTGCATATACCATGCCGGGGTTTCTGTGCCATCGCCAGACACTTGAGGAGCGTACCCCATGACTGGACACGCCTCGATGTAGGCGCCGTACTGGCTGCGCAGGTCATAGCTTTCCACCGCGTCGCTTTGGAGGATGGGGGCGATGTCGTACCCCTTTACCCCCACGGCCTGATAGCCGATGTGAGCATCGCTGTTGCGCTCCACCAGCTCTCCGTATCGGTCCACCTCGCCGTACAGCTCGGTGACAGCCAGGGTGGAGAAAGTGTTCTCAGAGAGCTGCAAATTGCTGGTGCTGTTGTAATACAGGTTCATGCTTGTGACAAAAAAGGTCGCTGCAACCAGCAGAAGCCAGAAATAAACAACTGTCTTTTTGCTGCGTTTTAACTGATCGATGAATATCTTTCGGTGCATAACGCACCTCCTCTCCCGCAGGATATGCTTTTTATCTACAATTTTACACTCGCCCCTATGCACGGTCAAGTGCTTTTCAGGTTTTTCTACATGATAGTGTAAAAAAACCTTCTGTTTTGTTCTAATCGCACATACAACGTGATTTTAATAAGGCGGGAAGAATGCGTAAAAGAAGAAATTGTTTTTTGACCTCCTGAAAATTCCCCTGAAATAGCAAAACCCCCTCCCGCGGGATGCGAGAGGGGGAAATTTTTCTAATTGTTAGAAGGAGAAAATATCTTCCATTGAATCTGTTTCACTGCCAGCTCTAAAATTGGCAACTGCCTTATAAGTTACACCTGATTGATAATTATAATTTAATCTTCCTGATAAATAAGTTCCATTTTCAGAAAATGTTTTCTTGGCTAAGAACGACCAGCCACTACCTTTCTGTTGGTATAAAGTTATCGTGATTTGCAACGAAGCTGGCCAATCTGTTTCTATAATTGCGTCAACTCCTTCTTCGACTATGTCAAGAGTAATACTATGTATTATATCATAAAACGGTTGAATTGATTCATTATTTCCTGCAAAATTATTGTCTGGATTTACGTGACTTTCTGCACTAGATAAAATTGATGTATTCATCACAATTAAAAGTAAAGATAAAAATATTGAAAACAAATTTTTAGCTTTCATTTTATTTCTCCTATTTTTGATTTACACTATTTTTCTAAAAGTTGCATGTTATTTGCCATTTGAAGCATTTCCTTTTTTTCAATATTACCATATATACTAATAGCAATGTTTCCCATATCAATATATATTAGACGTTTTTCTTCATCTTCAGCATAAAACCCAAGATTCCCGCCTATTTTTATTCTCGATACATCTAAATATTCTGTGTCTATTCGAGTTTGTTTTGTTGATGAATTAAGCCTTTGTGATATGCAAAAATATTTATCGGCTTTTTCAAACCTAATAAAATAATCATATTTCGTAGATTCTTCTTCCACCACCTGAAAATCCACAGGCAAATACTTCGGAAAATAAAAATAGTCCAAAGAGGATTCGTCCTCTTCCGACACAATCTGGTTATAAACTTCTATCGAGGTGTAGCGCTCTTTCCTCAAAAAGATGGTCTCGTACACCGGGATGCCGTTGGCCTCTGCCCAAAAGCACAGCCCGCCGGACACCAGCCCTGCCATCAGAACAAACGAAGCGACCTTGCGCAGCGCCTTGCTCTTGAGGGTGTTCTTCACCGAATAGCGGAAATATTCCCTGCGCAGATTCCGCAGGAACTTTTTGGAAGGGACATAATCGCTGGTGTCAATCTGCTCCAACTCGCGATTTTTCTCCTTCACCTTTTCCTCTTCCAGCTGTGAAAGCGCTTCTTTCAGGAGTGCGTCAAAGATTTCATCGTTCAGCTTCGAATTACTCACCTGACACCATCCTCTGACTCGTGATATTTGTTCATAACCTTCTTGCGAACCCTGCTCAGACGAACCGACACATAGTTGGCACTGATGCCCATCACATCCGCAATCTCCTGATTGCTCCACTCGTAAACCACTTTGTAGATCAGCATATCCTGATCGTCCTGCGGCAGTTCCGAGAGAATTTCCTTGATTATGCGAACCGATTCCTGTGCAGAAACCTGCTCCCATATCGGGTCATCCCCTGCCATCAGCAGCTCGTTGCTGTCAAGCGCCACCTGCAGGATCCTGCTGTTTTTGTGCTTGGTATCGTACGCGATCCGCTCCAGGGTACAGAGCAGAAAGGCAACTCTTCTAGGCTCGTTGAGTTCCATAATTTTGTCCAGATTGTTGAGCGCACGGATAAAAGCTTCTTCCACCGCATCCTCCGCTAAATCATAGGAAAACAGGATTGTTCTAGCCTTACAGACTAATTTTTTATAATGCTGCTTAAAAATAGTCGTGAACTTTTTTGACTCCTCGGCAGTGAAGGTCATGAAAAACAGCAATGGACATCCTCCCCAGATCATTTTTGATTCGTACACAATCTGCCCTTACGCTTCTGGAATTCCTTCCAAAATGTAGGATGCCGGGACACCCAAAGCCCTTGCAAAGCAAAGAATTTCATAATCTTGAAAGCCACGCTTCCCATTTTCAATCAGAGAGATGGTCTTTTTATCCACGTTCAAACCTTCCAGCTGCGCCTTTCTTGCCAAATCCGCCTGCGAAAGATTTTGGATCGTCCTGATTTTACAAAGATTTTTGCCACAAACATTATACGCATTGTTAAACTTTGCCAATGAAAACACTCCTTCATTGACTTCAGTTTAACCAAATACTCCAAAATCATGGTTACCAAATCAGTAACCCCTGTGATCTGAGCACAAAAATTTCCATTTTGGTAACTTTGCAGCTTTCCAAATTGCAAAATCAGTTGGATTTTATTTTCCTCTGTCGACTATCTCGATCGCATTCCCCCTTCGCATTTTCCGCAATGCCACGTTGTTTTCTGCGCCTTTACTGCACACCCGCTACGCCATCATCTGCAATGCGGCGAAACCGCTGGGCCGTCCGGTACAGGTACACCAGTTCCACTATTGTGACAACCGCCATTCCAATGGTGGCGGCCTGCAGCGCCAGCATCGCGATAAATGTCAAGACAAATACCAGCAAACCGCTGACAGAGAACAGTGCAAACATGCCGATGTTCCATTTCCACAAAACAACCCATTTGTCCGCAAGCGTGTCGTCGACCTTGTACAAAACCGCCGCGTGCCCCATGTAACAGTGGTACTGCCCCACCAGGGACACCACTATCATTGGCAACAGGACCAGCAGCAGCCAGCCGCTTTCCATGCCCGCGTCGGTAAAAAGCTGCACCACAAAATTGACAACACCTGCCACGATCTGGCAGATACCGGCTGTGCGGTAGCTTAACTCCACCTCGGAAATTTTCAGAAAGATCGCGCCGTCGGCAAGCAAAAACAGCAAGCTCGCAATCTGCCCCGGCCAGTACAGCTGCGGGAACCAACCCACGACCGTTTCATCGCTCATCAGCCCCACCACTGGAAAAGAGGCGACACCCTGCGGCAAAGCTGCAGGTTTGACAGCTCTCATGCCCTTTTTGCTGGCAGCACCTTGCCAATTCGCACTCTGTGCCCCAGGTTCGACCAGGTCCTGACCGGCACCCGGAACAGCTCAGCTGCTCCCTGAGGGCACAGCTTTCGCAGTCTTTTCCGCAGTATGGACCGGCCATTTCCTTCCCTCCCCTGCAAATTTCCAAGAGGTCTGTCTATAGGATACCATATTCTTCCTTATTTTTCTACCAGAAAAGCAGAATTTGAATTTTTTCAGAAGATTGCACAAATTCTCCTTCAACAAAATAGATGTTTTCACATTATATTTTGTCACCGTTGTTTTTTTGACTTGTGTTCTTACCTGTTCTCTGCATCTTTTTGAGCCGCTTTGTGCCCGCTGTCAGCAGCAGAACACCCATCAGCTCCCCGATCACAAACAGATACAGCATGCCGTCCAGCTCCCCATCCAGCAGCAGAATGAAAGGCATCACGACCCCCACCGCGCCAAAGACCAGCAGGATGATGGGGAGGCAATACCCCTGCGGCAGAACGCCCGCATGGTAAACCCCGCGCATCGTGAGCAAAAAGGCAACTGACAGCCCGATAAAGCTCAGGCCTGGCGCGTCGTACGCAGCTCCCAGCACAAACAAAAGGCCCCCGAGCCCCCATCCAAACAGGATGGGGAACAGCACCCTCGCCTTTAAAAAAGTTTTCATCGCACAGCACTCCTTATCCGTTAGCCTTGTACTGCCGTCGGTACTCGGTAGGCAACAGCTGGACACTTTCCTTAAAGGCTTTGGTGAATTTTCCCTGCGTCTCATAACCGACCTGCTTTGCGATCTGGGCGATGCTGTCATCGGTCTCGCGCAGCAGCTTCATCGCCTGCTGGATGCGGTACTCCTTAACATAGGAGGCCAGCGGCACCCCGTACACCGCTTTGAACACCGATTTGAGCGAGGAGGTATTGATCAGATATCGCTTGGCCAGCTCCTCGATAGTGAACCGCTGGTCCAGATGCTGCACCAGAAAATCGTGGATCTGCCGGATCAGCTCGGTCTGCTGGGAGACATACTGGTTGCTTTCCTGCTGCCATTCCGGCTTTGCCCATCCCAGATAGAGGAGCACCTCCTGCGCCTTCAGCTTATAATAGGGTGCGCGCAGCTGCTGCGGAATCTGGTAGAGCGGCGCAAAAATCTGCTCCACCTCACTGCAGGCCGGCAGCGTCATCGGGACCTTGGCCGAGCAGAATTTACGCGCAAAAAAAGCCGCGTCCATCCCAGCCTCCCTCAAAATCTCCGGCTCGCTGCCCCGCAGCCGCTCCAGATCGACGGTGAGGTCGATGCCCTCATAATATCCCAGCGGCAGCAGGATCTCCGAATCCGCGCAGCACTCCCGGGTGTGCAGGCACAGATCCCCCGCTCCCAAATAAACCGAGATGCCTTCGCTCATCTTCCAGCCGATTCTGCCCCGGCGGCAGTGGTTGATCTCCAGCACCGAGTCGGAGGCGCGGTGGCAAAAATGCACCTGCTCCGCCAGATACTGGTGGTAGGAAAGCTCGATTCCCGGATAGAGCAGGTAGCTCTCAATCCGCCCCCTGCCCGCGGTCCGGGTCGTCAGCTGGTCCACCATGTGGCGGCCCTGGGCGGTCTGGTTGTCGTGCCGCAAAAAGGCAAAGGTTCCCTCCGGCACCTTCTGCAGCGCCTGCGCAATGGCCGCTGCACATTTTTCCTGCATATTTTCCTCCCCTTTCCTCACTGTTTTTATGCATCCGGACAGGCGATCTCCACCATCTTTTCAATCATGTGGTGCAGCAGCTGCGCCTGCTCGGTGTCCGCCGCGCGGTAGTAGACCTCCTTGCCCTCCCGGCGGCTGACGATCAGCCCGCTGTTTTTGAGCTGGCGCAGGTGGTGGGAGACGGCCGGGCTGCTCATCCCCACGATGGAGGAAAGGTTGATGACGCACTGCTCACAGTGGCACAGCAGCCAGAAGATGCGCACGCGGCTGCGGTCGCACAGCAGCTTGAACAGGTCGGAGACGATCTGGAAATCCTCCTCCTTCGGCATGGTCTCCGCCTGCTTTTCCAGCGGCTGTCCGTGCTCGTGCGGTAAACGCTCCTGCATAACAGTCCCTCCTTTTTCTGGTATTGTACCATATTTTGCCGCGCAAATCCAACCCCCGCCCGCAGGCTTTTGGGGCCTCTTTGCCCAAACGGAACGTTTTTTAGCCCAAACAGAAATACCTGCCTTCCCCCTCTTGACCCCGCAGGCGATTGCGTATATGATATAGATGAACAATTAAACAGGTATTAAATTGTAAAACAAAATTGAAATATCATTTCTCACGAAAGGAGCTTTTACTGATGAAAAAATCCTACAAGATTGAGGTCGACTGCGCCAACTGTGCAAACAAGATGGAGGACGCCGCCAAACGCACTCCCGGCGTCAAGGATGCCACCGTCAACTTCATGATGCTCAAGATGAACGTCGAGTTTGAGGAGGGCCAGGAGCCTAAGGCTGTCATGCAGGAAGTTTTGAAAAACTGCAAAAAGGTCGAAAGCGACTGCGAAATCTATCTGTAAACCCAAAAACGAAAAGCGCCGGTTGGCGCTTTTCCTTGGAGCAACATATGAATAGTTGCTCATATGTTTTTCAAAAGAGAGAGGGAGATGTCCTATGAACAAAAAACAAAAGAAGATGCTGGTGCGTATCATTCTGGCGGCGGTGATGCTGGTCGCCCTTTCCTTCGCGCCGGTCACCGGGCTTGTGCGCTTTGTGCTCTACCTGATCCCCTATCTGACCGTCGGCTACGACATTCTCATCAAAGCCGCCAAGGGCATCAAGAACCGCCAGATGTTCGACGAGTGCTTTCTGATGGCCATTGCTACCATCGGCGCCATCGCGCTGGCGCTGTATGAGCGCAGCGGCGACTACACCGAGGCCATCGCCGTCATGCTGTTCTATCAGATTGGCGAATGGTTCCAGAGCTACGCGGTGGGCAAGAGCCGCCGCAACATCAGCGAGCTGATGGACATCCGCCCGGATTACGCCAACATCGAGCGGGACGGCAAGTTGGAACAGGTCGACCCGGACGAGCTGGAAATCGGCAGCGTCATCGTGGTGCAGCCGGGCGAGAAGGTGCCGATCGACGGCGTGATTATCGAGGGCACTTCCTCCCTCAACACCAGCGCCCTGACCGGCGAGAGCCTGCCGCGCGACGCCAAGGTCGGCGACGAGATCATCTCCGGCTGCATCAACATGACCGGTCTCTTAAAGATCCGCACCACCAAGGAGTTCGGCGAGTCCACCGTCTCCAAAATTCTGGACCTGGTGGAGAACGCCAGCTCCCGCAAATCCAAGTCGGAGGACTTTATCTCCAAATTTGCCCGCGTCTACACCCCCGCTGTCTGCTACGCCGCACTGGCACTGGCCATCCTGCCGCCGCTGGTCCGCATGCTGTTCATGGGGCTTGACCCTGCCTGGGGCGACTGGATTTATCGCGCCCTAACCTTCCTGGTCATCAGCTGCCCCTGCGCGCTGGTCATCAGCATCCCGCTCTCCTTCTTTGCCGGCATCGGCGGCGCGAGCAACGCCGGCGTGCTGGTCAAGGGCTCCAACTATCTGGAAACCCTCTCCCAGACCAAGATTGTCGTCTTCGACAAGACCGGCACCCTGACCCAGGGCGTCTTTGAGGTCAGCGGCATCCACCACAACAAGCTGGAGGACGAAAAGATTCTGGAATACGCCGCGCTGGTGGAGAGCTCCTCCTCCCACCCGATCAGTAAGAGCCTGCAGCGCGCCTACGGCAAACAGATCGACCGCAGCCGCGTCAGCGACATCCAGGAAATCAGCGGCAACGGCGTCACCGCAAAGATTGACGGCGTCGCGGTCGCCGCGGGCAACGGCAAGCTGATGGACCGCCTGGGCATCCCGTACATCAACTGCCACAGCGTCGGCACCATCATCCACATGGCCATTGACGGCCGGTATGCCGGACACATCGTCATCTCCGACATCGTCAAGCCGCACGCCAAGGAGGCCATCGCCGCCCTGAAAAAGGCTGGCATCCACAAGACGGTGATGCTGACCGGCGACACCAAAGCGGTGGCCGACAAGGTCGCTTCGGAACTTGGCATCGATGAGGTCTACAGCGAGCTGCTCCCGGCCGGCAAGGTCGAAAAGGTGGAGGCGCTGCTGCAGGCAAAACCGGAGAAGGCAAAGCTCGCCTTTGTGGGCGACGGCATCAACGACGCGCCGGTGCTGGGCCGCGCGGATATCGGCATCGCGATGGGCGCCATGGGCTCGGACGCTGCCATCGAGGCGGCGGACGTGGTGCTGATGGACGACGACCCGATGAAGATTTCCAAGGCAATCCGGATTTCCCGCAAGTGCCTGCGCATCGTCTACCAGAACATCGTCTTCGCCATAGGCATCAAGCTGCTCTGCCTGCTGCTCGGCGCTTTGGGGCTGGCCAACATGTGGCTTGCCATCTTCGCGGATGTCGGCGTCATGGTGATCGCCGTGCTCAACGCCATCCGCGCTCTGTTTGTCAAAAATCTCTAAGGACACTGCCTTTCCTATCGACAGGGGGGAGAGGGCCCGCGGGCCCTCTCCCCCTTTCTTTTTCTCTATCAACCTTTTATCAATCCGAAGGATGCTGCTTCTTCCAGGCGGCAATCCGGTCGAGAAAGACCTTGCCGTATCGCTTGGCCTTATACTCTCCCACGCCGGAGACCTGCAGAAATTCCTCCATCGTGTCCGGCTGGCGGGCAGCCATATCGGTCAGCGAGGCGTTGGTGAAGATCAGATACGCCGGGATGTTCTGCTTCTGCGAAAGCTCGTTGCGCAGGTCGCGCAGCGCCTCGAAGAGGTTTGCCGCCTCCTGCTGTCCCTGCGGGTCGAGCGCCACCTGCTCCACCGGTTCCGCTGCCGCCTTTTTGCGACGGGAGGTGGGCAGCTTTTTCTCCTGCACGCTCGGCACCCGGCGGGAATATTCCACCGTCTCCCCGTGGAACAGGACCTCCCTTGCCTGCGGGGTGGCGCGCAGCACCGGGTACTCCCCCTGCGTCAGGTAGAGGTAGCCGCTGTCGATCAAAAACTCCACATACTCCCGCAGCTGCTTCTGGTCCACCCCGTGCATGATGCCGTAGGTGGATAGCTTGTCCAGCCCCAGCTGCAGCACCCGCTGGTTTTTGCTGCCGCGCAGCATCGCGATGATCTGGGTCAGCCCCAGCCCGGTCGGGTACTTCTTCTCCACCCGCACCACGCCGGAGAGGATCTTCTGCGCCTCCACCGTGATGTCCTGACGAATCCACTCGCCGACACAGTTGCCGCAGTTGCTGCAGCGCTCCGGCGCCTCCTCGCCGAAGTAGCGCAGCAGGTAGGCGCGCAGACAGCCGCTGGTCTTGCAGTAGCCCACCATCTCCTCCAGCCGGCGCAGGTCCTGCTCGTGGACAAACTGGCGCTCCTCCTCATCGAGCGCCTCATTCTCCGAGGCGTTTTCGATAAAATATTTTGCCGTCTGCACATCCCCAATCGAGAACAACAGCAGGCAGTTTGCCGGCGAACCGTCCCTGCCCGCGCGGCCCGCCTCCTGGTAGTAGCTTTCGATATTCTTGGGCATGTGGTAGTGCACCACAAAGCTGACGTTGGACTTGTCGATCCCCATGCCGAAGGCGTTGGTGGCGACCATCACCCGGGCGCGGTCGAACTCAAAGTCCTCCTGATTGCGCCTGCGCTCCTCGTCGTCCAGCCCCGCGTGATAGCGGGTGGCGGCAAATCCCTGCTCCCGCAGCTTGTCGCAGACCGACTCGACCGCCTTGCGGGTGGCGCAGTAGACGATGCCGGTCTGCTCCCGGTGCTCGGAGAGAAAGGAGAACAGCGCCGCCTCCTTCTTTTTCGGGTGCATCACCTCAAAGTAGAGGTTGGGGCGGTCAAAGCCGGTGGTCAGCCGCAGCGGGTCGATCAGCCCCAGCATCTTGTGGATGTCGTCCTTGACCTGCTCGGTGGCGGTGGCGGTGAAGGCCCCCAACACCGGCCTTTCGGGCAGCTGGGAGACAAAGTCTGCGATCCCAAGGTAGCTGGGGCGGAAGTCCTGCCCCCACTGGGAGACGCAGTGCGCCTCGTCCACCGCTACAAAGGAGACCTGCACCCCACGGACAAAGGCCAGAAAGTCCTCGGTGCTAAGCCGCTCCGGCGCGACGTACAGCAGCTTGTACGCCCCCTGCTCAGCCCGGCGGTAGACCTCGTCGTACTCGGCAAGGCTCAGCGAGGAATTGATGCAGGCCGCGGGAATCTGGGACTGTTCCAGCGCCGCTACCTGGTCCTTCATCAGCGAGATCAGCGGCGAAATCACCAGCGTCAATCCCGGCAGCATCATGGCCGGCAGCTGGTAGCAGACCGACTTACCCGCGCCGGTGGGCATCACCCCCAGAACATCCCGGCCGGAGAGGATGGCGTTGATCAGCTCCTCCTGTCCCGGGCGAAACTGGGCATGGCCAAAATATTGTTTTAACATCGTCAGCTTATCGATGAGAAACACCTTCTTTATCCGCCCGCCTCCACAGCGGGCCGTTTGCTTTGACATTATTATAGCAAACTTATCCGGCAGGTGCAAGAAGCGGGGCAGCCGGCCTGTTGCCCGCTGCCCCGCTTTTCTTCTGACAGAAGATAGACAAAAATGGATGGATGAATCGTTCTGTCCTGGTTTTCGTTTTTGCAGGGATGGTGACTCTGTAAACTATTCCCCATCCCTAAGTCTTTCCACAATCGTGTGGCGGGCGATGACCCGGTAGGTCAGCAGCGGGATCAGCAGCCCCAGCAGTACAAAGACCGGCGCAATCAGCAGAACCGGCCAGACGGTAAAGCGGTAGCTGAAGAACCAGAACATCTGCTCGACGGCGCCGCCCAGCACCGGCGAGAGGATGAGGCTGAGCAGCAGCGAGAAAATGATCGACAGCAGGGTGTACAGCAGCCCTTCCAGCATCAGCATCGTCTTGAGCTGGCGGCCGGTCATGCCGATGGCCTGCAGCACCGCAAACTCCCGCTTGCGGGTGATGATGCCGGTGAGTACCGCGTTGACAAAGTTGAGCACGCCCACTAAACCCACGATGAAGCTCAGCGCCCCGCCCAGCGTCAGGAACATCGAGCGCATCCCCTCAAACTCGGAGACATAGTCCTGCCTGCACTCGTAGTCGTAGGCGGTCTGGACGGTGGTGGTGTACTCCTCCAGAAAGTCCCGCATCTGCGCATCGGCCTCGTCGCTCTCCATGTTGAACAGGTAGGTCATCACGTCGCTGGTGCCGGTCTCCCTCTGGAAGTGGTCGGCGTCCAGAATAAACTGGTCAGCGCCGTAAAAGCGGTAGCCCTCGTTGCTCGGCACGGTGACGCAGGCGGCCACCTCATAGGTGACGTCGTGATAGGTTGTCGCGCGGACCTGGAGGCTGCCCTGATAGCTGTCCGCCTGCTCGGCTGGGATCACCTGACCGGTCGTGGGGTCATAATATCCCAGCTCGTCAGCGTAGCGCAGCGTCACCTGGTCGCCCACATTCATCCAGTTGCTGTCCGGCTCGACATTGTTGTAGTCGTCCATGGTGTAGACCGCGGCGATGTAGTTGCGGTCAGGGTCGCTCAATTTGGAAAGATCCCCCGCCACCACGTTGACCAGGCTCAGCGGGAATTCCTCCATGCCGTAGACCTGCACCCGGTTGGCGATCAGGCCCTCGGCGTTTTTGTCCGCCGTCGCGATCATGTCCTCCAGCACCTCCGGCGGGTACCATTTGCCCTCGCTGTCCCGGAAGTGCTGCTCGGTGACAAACTGCTGCAGCCAGCTGGTCTGCCCATAGATTCGCCCCGACTGGGCGATGCCGCCCTGCGCGTCGATGTCGGCGATCAGGTCCTCGGTGACCGGCTCCTCGATGCCGTCCGACTGGAAGTATCCGGCGCAGCCGAAGATAAAGTCGGACACCACCTTGTTCTGCAAATATTTGTCCATGTCAAAGCCGCCTGTGAACAGCACCGTCACGTTGGTCAGCACCACCGCCAGCGAGAGGGAGAGCACCACCAGCAGCGTCTTGACGCGGCTGCGGCCAAGGTTTGCCCAGGCCATCGAGAGAAGCGACGAACCCTTCCCACTCCCCGTTTTGGCCCTGCGGGGGCCGGCGCTCACGTCGGTGTAGCGCACCGCCTCCACCGGGGAGACCCTGGCCGCCACCCTGCCCGGCTTGCGGCAGGAGAGCAGGACGGTGAACAGCGCAAACAGCGCCGCCCCGATGAAGATGAGGGGACTGAAGCTGACAAAGGCATTTTTGTAAGTCAGCTGCTCCATGATGACGGGGGTCAGCTTGTTGCCGACCAAAAAGCCCAGCACCAGCCCGACGGGGATGCCGATGAGCGAGAGCAGCAGCGCCTGGCGGCGGATGATGCTCTTAAGCTGGCGGCCGGTGGTGCCGATGGTCTTGAGCAGGCCATAGAACTGGATGTCGTTGGTGACCGAAATCTGAAAGACGTTGTAGATAATCAGATACCCGGTGAAGATGATGAGCAGCAGCAGGGCGGCGATGGCGACGACGGTCAGAGGGTCAGCTTGAGCCCCCATCTGCGCAGCGGTGTAGCCCCAGTTGACGCCGCCGTTCAGATAGTTGTCCGCCTGGGGGTCGGTGTCCTGATAGCCGTGGTTTTTCAGCAGCTCTGTCAGGTCGCTCTCGATGTGCAGCGAGCTTGCAAACATCACGTCCAGCCTCCACCGGCCGGTCATGTCGTATCTGCCCTGGTTCTGGTAGCCCTCCAGCGCCTCCTCGGCGCGGCTTTGCGGCAGCAGGATGTTGCTGGCGGTGACCGCCTCGTCGTACTCCCACCAGCCGGAGAGGGTGAAGGTCTGGGTGACTTGCTTCGGATTGCCGGTGCCGACGCCGAGATTGTAGGTGACGGTGAACTGCTCGCCCACCTTCGGCTCGACGCCCAGCAGCCCCAGCACCCGGGTGTCGGTGGCGGCCTCGTCGGTGCCCTCCCGGGGCAGGCTGCCCTCGACCGGCACGCAGAAGTAGTGGGAAGCCAGCTGCGGCTCCATGTAGCTGACCTCGACGTGCGACTTGTTAAACGGCTCCTCCTCCGGCATCCCTAAAAAGAGGCGCGCGCCGCCTTCCTTCACCAGCGGGTCGGCGCGCAGCTGCTCCGCCTGCTCCCAGGTGATGTTTTTGATGCTGGCGTGCATGTCCCCGCCGGCCATGCGGAAATTTTCCTGCTGGAAGGAGTGGTTGATCGAGGCGGCGATGGTGAACAGCGAGGTGAACATCACCGTCGTCAAAGCGATGGCCAGCACCGCAATCAGGTTGCGGGTGCGCGCGGCGCGCAGCCCTTTGAGCGAAAGGTTGCGGATACAGGCTCGATTGGAAACTTTCATGCCGCCGCCCCCTTATCTTAAAACGATCCTGCCGTCCTCGATGCGGACGATGCGGTCGGCCAGCTGGGCAATCTCCTCGTTGTGGGTGATCATCACCATTGTCTGGGAGAATTTCTGCCCGGTCACCTTCATCAGGCTCAGCACGTCGTTGCTGGTGCGGGAGTCAAGGTTCCCGGTCGGCTCGTCGGCAAGCAGGATGGCGGGCTTGGTGGCAAGCGCCCGCGCGATGGCCACCCGCTGCTGCTGCCCGCCCGAAAGCTGGCTGGGCAGACTGTTTAGCTTCTCCTTGAGCCCCAGCGCGCCAATCACCTGATCGATGTAGGCGGCGTCCAGCTTGCCGCCGTCCAGCTGGATGGGCAGCACGATGTTCTCGTACACCGACAGCACCGGCACCAGGTTGTAGGCCTGAAAGACAAAGCCGATCTTGCGCCGGCGAAAGACGGTCAGCTCCTCGTCCTTGAGGGTGGAAAGGTCGCGCCCGTCCACCACGACGCTGCCCGAGGTGGGCCGGTCCAGCCCGCCCAGCATGTGCAGCAGGGTCGACTTGCCCGAGCCGGAGGTGCCGACGATGGCCACAAACTCCCCGTTCTCCACCTGCAGGTCCACCCCGTCCAGCGCGCGCACCTGGGTGTCGCCCGCGCCGTAATATTTTTTGAGATTCTTTGTCTGTAAAATAATCATGCAGCATTTCCTCCATCGGTAACAGTTTTCCTCCTTGAGGATGCCTTTATTTTACCAGCACAATCTGTCGAGAATCTTTCCAGAATCTTTCAGTGTTGAAAGATTTGTGTGCAACAGCTTTATCCGCGCGGCAGATAGAGCGAGAAGGTGCTGCCCTGCCCCGGACGGGAGCTGAGCTTGAGGTAGCCGCCCTGCTTCTGTACAATCTCCCGGGCAAGGTAGAGCCCGATGCCAAGCCCCTCCTGCTCCCGCACCTGCCGCCCGCGGTAGAAGCGGCCGAAAATCTGCGCCTGCTCCTCCTCGGCGATACCGATGCCGTTGTCGCGAACATCGATGCGGCAGAACAGCTCATACGGGATGGTGCTCACCTGGATGCACCCGCCCGGCGGGGTGTATTTGACCGCGTTGTCCAACAGGTTCCCCAGCGCCTCCGCCGTCCAGCGCAGGTCGTAGAGCGCCTTCATTTCCGCCTGCTGCTGCAAATGCAGCTGAAGCGCAATCCCCTTCTGCTCTGCCGCCGCCTTTGCCTGCGAGGCTGCTCGCTCCAGCAGCGGGGCCAGCGGCTGGAGCTTGGGGGTGACGGCCAGCACATCGGTCTCCAGCCGGGAGAGCTTGACCAGGGTTTCAATCAGAAAGCTGAGCTTTTCGCTCTGCTGGAAGATGACCTGTGCCTGCTCGCGCTGCCGGGGCGTCAGCTCCTCCTCCATCAGCAGCGAGGAGTAGAGCTTGAGGTTTGCAAGCGGGGTCTTGGTCTGATGGGAGATGTCCGAGAGCAGGCGCTGGATGCTCTCCCGCTGCCGCTGCACCCCGCGCAGCGAGCGGGCGCTGCCGTTTAAAAAGCGGGCCATCCGGCTTTCCAGCGCGGAGGGCGCCGACTCGTCAAAGCTCTCCTCCCCAAAGCCGCCGTCGATGGCGGTGGAGAGCATCCGGTCCAGCCGCCGCACCGTCCGGCGGGCGTCCAGCCAGAGCCACAGGCCCAGCAGCAAAGCTGCCAGCGCCACAAGGCCCAGCACACCCAGAAAAGTCCCCATCTCAGCGCACCTCCCAGGTGTACCCCAAGCCGTACACCGTCTTGATCGGCGCGTCGGTCAGCTTGTCCCGCAGCCTTTTTATCGCCACCGAGAGGGCGTTTTCGTCCACAAATTCGCCGCCGTCCCACACCTTTTCCAGCAGCTGTTCGCGGGTCAGGGTGTGGCCGCGGTTTTCGGTCAGCAGCCGCAGCAGGCGCTGCTCGGTGCGGGAAAGCTCGACCGGCACCCCGTCGCGGAAAAACTGCATCCGCGCAAACTCAAAGACAAACGGCGGGTCGGTGAAGGCGGCCTGTGGCTGGGCGCGGCGGCGCAGCAGGTTGCTCACCCTTGCGCGCAGCACCGCCAGCGAAAAGGGCTTGGTGACATAGTCGTCCGCCCCCAGGGTGAGCCCCGCCACCTCGTCGCTTTCCAGGTCGTTGGCGGTGAGGATCAGCACCGGTACCTCGCTGCGCTGCCGCAGCCAGCGCAGAAAGTCCAGCCCGTTGCCGTCCGGGAGGTTTAGGTCCAGCACCACCAGGTCAAAGCTCTGCTGCTCCCACCGCTGTCCTGCCTGCTGCAAATCCCGCGCCAGCGCGACGATTCGCCCCGGCTCGGTCAGCGCCACCGCCACCCCGCGGCCCAGCGCGCTGTCGTCCTCAATCAAAAGAATCTGCTGTTCCATCCGTCGCATCCCGTCCTTTTCTGTTTGCGTTTGGTCTTATCCTACCACGTTTATCGGGGCTTTGCAATCCTGTTTTGGCCGGGTCCGTTCCGCCCGCTTTAGCCTGCTAATATGCTACCATATTACTAAATATTCCTCCGCAAATTTGGTGAAAATCACTGTCATTTTGTACAGATAAACAGAGCGATATTTTGAAATACTGTAGAAATTACTCATCTTTTCCCTCTTTTCATTTGACACCTCCTGCTTTGTCTGTTATCTTGATATTAAAGAGGAAACGTCCTGTGCGTTTCCTGACCGTACGATTTTTTACCATACAGAGAGGAATGAAAGCGATGATTATGAACCCATCCACCATCCATGAGGTCGTCATCGACGGACACAGCCTGACCATCGAGTCCTTTGTGGCTGTCGCCCGCTTTGGCGCCAAGGTCAGCGTCTCGCCCGAGGCGATTGCCAACATGCAGAAATCCCGCGACCTTGCCGAAAAGATCGCCGCAGAAAAGCGGGTAGCCTACGGCATCACCACCGGATTCGGCGACTTTGCCAAGGTTGCTGTTCCGGAGGAGATGTCCAACACCCTCTCCACCAACCTGATCCTCAGCCACTGCACCGCCACCGGCGAGCCCTACTCCGAGGAGGTTGTCCGCGGCATGCTGCTGCTGCGCGCCAACGCCCTGTGCGTCGGCGTTTCCGGCGTGCGCCCGGTGCTGGTGACCATGATGGCCGAGATGCTCAATAAAGGCGTCGTGCCGGTCGTCCCGCAGAAGGGGTCGCTGGGCGCTTCGGGCGACCTTGCCCCGCTGGCGCACATGTCGCTGCCGCTGCTGGGCAAGGGCCGCGCCTACTATCAGGGCGTCGAGATGGACGGCGGCGAGGCGATGGCCAAAGCCGGCATCCAGACGCTGGACACCCTGGTCTGCAAGGAGGGCCTGGGACTGACCAACGGCACCTGCGCGATGACCTCGGTGGGCACGCTGGCGCTGTACGACACCATCTGCGCCTCCCAGCTGGCCGACCTGATCGCCTCGATGAGCATGGAGGCGCTGACCGGCCTGCTCAACGCCTTTGACGAGCGGGTACACGCGGTGCGCGGCCACAAGGGCCAGCTGACCGTCGCCAAAAACTTCCGCCTGCTGACCGAAGGCTCCGAGATTCTCTCCAACTGCCAGCAGGACCGCGTCCAGGACGCCTACTCGCTGCGCTGCATCCCGCAGGTACACGGCGCCATCCGCGACGCCATCGACTATGTCAAGGAGAAGGTCGCCATCGAGCTCAACGCCGTCACCGACAACCCGCTGGTATTCCTGGATGATGAGAACGTCATCTCCGGCGGCAACTTCCACGGCGAACCGATGGCGCTGGCCTTCGACTTTTTGGGCATCGCCTGCTCGGAGATCGCCGACATCTCGGAGCGCCGCACCGAGCGCATGGTCAACGCCGCGCTCTCCAACGGCCTGACCCCCTTCCTGACCACCGAAGGCGGCGTCAACTCCGGCTACATGATCGTGCAGTACTCGGCGGCCTCGATGGTTTCGGAGAACAAGGTGCTGGCGCATCCGGCCTCGGTCGACTCGATTCCTTCCTCCGCCAACCAGGAGGACATGGTCTCGATGGGCACCACCGCCGCCCGCAAGGCCGGCTGGATTGTGCAGAACACCCTGTCGGTCTTGGCCGACGAGCTGCTGACCGCCTGCCAGGGCATCGACATCCGCCGCCGGCTCAACACCCACGGCCAGGGCATCTCGCCGGTGCACCAGAAGGTTTACGACTGCGTGCGCAAGGTGGCGGACTTCTACGAGGTCGACCGCGAGCTGTGGCCGGATATCAAGGCCGTTGAGAAGCTGGTCCGCTCCGGGGAGCTGCTGGAGATCGTCCGCAGCACAGTTGCTGATTTTGAATAATCTTTTGCGAGGGGCTGCGCGCCCGGGGGGGTTATGCGGGGCTGGAAGCCCCTGCGGCTCCTGATGCGGGCGCTCCGCCCCGCGCCCCGGGTGACTTTCTTATGAGAAGAAAGTCAC
>OGGQ01001173.1_pt1 | contig 35547 bp, 32 predicted proteins | sample 1571191 | NCBI WGS metagenome assembly OGGQ01 (sample SAMEA2582061, study PRJEB24529) | metagenome | biome: Human gut stool | place: China | collected 2011
GTGCTGCGGTCAGGATTGGTGCGACAGTGCGGCGGTTTTGCAAATGACCGGCACATAGTATCTCGGGATAATGTGATTTATTCCGAGATTTTGCGGATTCGCAGGGAATTATTCCGAGATTGATAAAATGCCTGTAAAGTTCTTAAAAATATGCAAAATAGAGGACAATAGTATGGGAATCTATCAAAATGGTTCTCCATTTTAGCGCCGGTGAAAAAAGCTCGGAATAATTCGGGGGAATTATTCCGAGAAAAAGCGGTGCAATCCGTCCTGATGGCAGAAAAACTCGGAATAATGCAAAATCTCCGAAAAATGATAGGGCAAATAGCACAGAAAAAGCCGGACAATTATGCCGAGATACACAAAACTCCGCATAATTCCCCGCAGAATTACGCGGAGTTCGGGGCAATTATTCCGAGTTTTGCGAAGGAGGTGAGAGCCACGGACAAGGTTGGAAAAAAGACACGGGACATTGCCTACCACAGCGGCAAGAACGGTGGGATGGTAGTAGTCCACAGCAAGGCGGCGCGGGCGTACAGCAAGTATCTGGAGGAGCGGCCTGAGATTACAGCCTACGAGGCTTGCAAGCCGCTGGACATCAACCGCCTGGATGCCCTCCAAAAGACGGACATCCGGGGCGAGTATTTCCGGGAGCAGTGGAGCAGTGATTTTTACATCCGCCACGCTGACGGCACCGCTGCCGTCCGGGAGCTGGTCAGCGCCGCCGACCTGACACGCCGCGCCGAGGTGGAGAAGCTGGAGCTGTCCAGGCGGTATTGGGCGGCGCTGGGCGTAAACAACTGGAAGGTCGTGATAACCGGGCAGTAGGCCGGGGACGGCGCGGCTTCCCCGTGCGTTCCCACGGGCCGCGCCGGCGTGTAGGCCCGCTTGTGCAGGGTGTGCAAGGTAGAAACTATCTTTTCTCGCACTTTTTATTTTAACTGGATTTTGATTTTTTTGTGTGAGAAACGGGTAATTGTACCCTGCACACCCTGCACACATCGCATTTTGTACTCCGTTCATCATTAAAACAACAGGTAGAACAGGAAATTTTCGTCCGCACATTTATCCAAAGGGGGCTCCGCCCCCTGAAACCCCCGGTTTACAGGGAGCAAGACAGAGGGTGAGTGACAGATGGTACGCTCCGCCCGCTGCGTGCTCTCTGGAGCGTCCCCAACTGATGCCTGTAAACCCGTACAGCCGCCGTCAGGCGGCTGTCAATCAAATAATTTCCATCCCCCACGGGCGCAAGCCCGTGGGACAAAAAACCTATCTTACATATATGACGCACCAATGGGGAGGGAGAGAGATGTTTATTCGGCTTGCCGGTGAGCGGTTCCGGGTGCTCCGGCAGAGCACCGGCGGAGCGTGGGTCATCGCATACGACGAGTACCAGATGCCCCGCTATGTCAGCCGGGATGAGCTGGAACGGGCGGAGCGGATTGCCGCACCGGAGGAGTATGTCCGCAACATGGAGCGCCCCAAGTCCAACGCCCAGCAGCAGCGGTACGACCTGCTCCGGCCAGCCCTGGAGGATGACCGCTGTATCACGGACGAGGCTCACCGGGCAGCAGTATTTACAACCATCGCTCGGGAGCACAACACCACGGTCAGACGGCTGCGCCGCCTGTATCACGCCTATCTGGCCCACGGGGGCCTGACCAAGGGCAAGCCACGGGAGAGCACCCGCAGACCGGACTACGAGGCGGCAATCCGCAAGTATTACTTTTCGGCCAAGCGCGGCAGTCTCCGCACGGCCTACGAGCTCTATATCCTGGAGCATTACACCAATCAGGGAACATTGACCGACGAGATACCATCCTGGAGCAGCTTCCGTTCCTACTATTTCCGGCACTTCCGGGACAACCCACAGAAGGAGATTGCCCGAGAGGGCCTGACGGCCTACCAGCGCAACAGCAGGCCACTGTACGGCTCTGCCATGCAGTACCGGGAGAGTATTGGCTGCTATCAGGTAGACGAGACCCAGGGGGACATCTATCTGGTGTCCAAATGGGACCGGAGCAAGGTCGTAGGCCGTCCCAACGTCTATCTGGCCATTGACACGGCCAGCGGCCTGATTGCCGGTCTCTATGTGGGACTGGACGCGGGCGAGACCGCTATGATGGCCTGCATTGCCAACGCGGCCATGGACAAGACCGCCTACTGTGCGGCCTATGGGATAGACCTGCGTCCCGAGGATTGGCCCAGCCGGGGCCTTCCCTCCGAAATCATCAGCGACCGGGGCGGCGAGTTTGTGGGCAACCGCATAGATGAGCTGTGTATCTGTTACGGCATAGACCGGCAGGCGCTCCCGCCGTTCCGAGCCGAGGAAAAGCCCCTGGTGGAGAGGGCCATGGACCTAATCCAAGAGAGCTATAAATCCATGCTCCGGGGGCGCGGCGTCATCGGAGACGATGTGGGGGAGCGATGGGCCACAGACTACCGTAAGCAGGCTATCTTGACCCTGGACGAGTACACAGAGATTGTGATACATACGATTATTGCCCTGAACAAGGGCCGCGTCCTGACCGACATCGGCCATCTGCCCGTGGATGCTCCCAACACGCCTACAAGGCTATGGAAATGGCTGACAGACCAGGGCAAGAGCACCCTGTTGGATGTAGACGCGGACGAGCTCTACCGCCGCGCCCTGCCCCGTGCGTCCAGCAAGCTCACCCGCAAGGGCATCCTGTGTAACGGCCTGCGCTATTTACCGGAGCGCGGCGCTGACTTGCCTATTGGGACGAAAATCGAATACGCCTACGACCCGCAGGACACCAGCCATATCTATGTGATTGCCGAGGACAAACGGCTCATACCCTGTGCCCTGGCCCCGTCCAGCGCCCGATACAGCGGCTATGATATGGCCGATGTGGCAGTCATGCGCCGGGAGGAATCGGAGCGCGAGAAAGCTGCCCGCCAAGCCGAGCTGGAGGCCCGTGTCGCCATGCGGAGCGAGATAGAGCGCATTATCCGGCAGGCCGAGGAGCAGAGCACCGGGAGCAGGGACATCTCTGACATTCAGAAAAACCGAGCCCAAGAGAGGAGGAGTCTGACATGAAATACAATCTCGGGATGCAGACGGTAGAGGCCATCTACGACAACACCGGGAGCCGCAATCCGCTCATTGAGGCGCTGCCGGAGTGCCTGGGACCGGAGCAGTTTGAGCGGCAAATCCGGTGCTGCCCGCCGCCACCCCAGACTTGCCAAAGTATGAGCATGGCCGAGCGCCGTCAGGGGCTGGCCCTGCTGCCCACCGTCTTTATCCCGCTGGACTATATGTATTACATCTACGACTCGCTGTATCGGATGCTCCAGAGCAGCTATCATACTCTAACATCACGAGAGCGCGTTACCCGTATCAACGCATTGTTCACGGCGGGAGGCCCTGCGCCAGGATATGGAGCTCAGGCGCAGTCTGGGGCGCTGCTGGGAACGCCCGGTATCGGCAAGACCAGTACGCTCCGAAGATGCCTGAGCATCATGCCCCAGGTGGTCAGCCATGAGACCTACTTGGGCAAGGCGTTTTTCTGTAAACAAGTCCTGTGGCTCCATGTGGAGTGCCCCAGCGACGCCAGCCAAAAGACCATGGCCTATAACATCGTCAGGGCTCTGGACATGGCCGTGGGGAGTAACCACCTGGACTATCTGCTGCGGGCACACGCCGGGTCGGCCAGCGCCGTGGCCACTTACATCAAGACCCTGTGCGTCACCTACAATGTTGGGCTATTGGTTGTAGATGAGATACAGAATGTCGTCGCCACCGCCCAGAGGACAAATCGAATTAAGCCGCTGATACGCTTTCTTACAGAGCTGACCAACGACACCTGTACGGCGGTCTACTTTACGGGGACGACCCTTGCGGAGAGCGTCTTTCAGTCCGAGGAGTATCTGCGGCGGCGGACGCGAGGCCCCCGGCTCTTGCCCTTTAAGCCGGATGGAGCCTACCGGGCATTCCTGGGGGCCCTCTGGCCGTATCAGTACACGCCGGAGCAAGCTGTACTGACCGACAAGCTGGCCAATCAGATATACGATTACAGCGGCGGCATCCCGGCCTATATCTCCAAAATATTAGAAGAAGCCCAGGCCCAGGCGCTCATGCGAGGCATGGACAAGATAGACGGCAAGATGGTTACAGCGGCAGCGGACTATCTGGCCATCCAGCCGCCCCGGGAGCTGGGGACGGGGACGTTCTTATCAGATTTCCGGCCCCCGGCAGAGGGGACCGTAGAGCCACCAGAGGGCAATCCGGGCTCACAGGAGGCCGAAAATACATCCGGGGATACCGGCCCCGTCAAGCGGCTCTACGCTGTCCAACGGGGCAGAAAGGCAGACCAGCGGGACGAGCGCGACCTTCTGGTGGCATACAAGGCAGGGGTGCTCCGGGAGCTGCTGCTGTCCCAAGGCATGGTGGAGGAGGTGGTATTGTGCTGACCTGGTTTCCGACGCCCTACCCGGGCGAACTATTTTACAGTGTGCTGTGCCGGTACTATATGTCCAGCGGCATACGGGAGCATAACATCGTCAAGCGGCAGCTCTTTGGCCATAGAGCCGGAATCAAGATGGCTACGCTCTATCCCAATGCGGCCATCCATGCAGTTCTGTCTCAGCTCCCCGAGGGGGTGTTCGATGGGCGGGACATGATATTGCATCATACACCGTTTGCGTATTATACCAGGATGTATCAGTCACAGGAGCGTGAGGCCCTGCTGGACGACCTGCTCCAGGGGCAGGGCAAGACTCCTACCCACCTGTGGCGGACATTTCCCCGGGGCGATTACGCCCTGCGATACTGCCCGCTGTGTGTTCAGGAGGACACGCAGATATACGGGGAGCATTATTACCATGTGGAGCACCAGATACCTCTCTCCAGTGTGTGCGTCCGGCACAAATGCCGGCTGCGGCAGATTGCTGTTGCCAATCCGCGATTGACCCTCAATAATTGCTTTTTCCCTCTGAGTGCGATAGAGACGGACAAAGAGCCGGATGTGGGCATATCACCCGCCGAGCTCCGGGTCAGTGGGCTGGTGCGGGAATACTGGATGCTCCCCGCGTCCGTGTCGCCGCCTACTCACAATAACTTGTATCAGGTGCTCCTAAACAACGGATACATGGAAATCGCCCGGCAGACTGGCATCATTGTGGGAAAAGCCAAACTATACGCCGCCCTGTGTGATTATCATGGAACAGCGATGATAGAGAGGGTGTTCGGCTCCAGCATTTCCACCAGCATGGCCAACTGCCTCAAGACCTGGGAGCAGCTTGTGCCGGACCGATATATTTTGATACAGGCCATGCTCGACCTACCCACCAAAACCGTGTTTGACCCGGAGCCCGTCCCGGATAAGCTGCGGGAGAAAATGGAGCGCATGGCGGCTCAGGGCGGATTTTGCACGCTCCGACAGGTTGCGAATAAACTGCATCTTAAACAATATGAGGTCAATGCCATCCTGCGACACTATGGCATGGCCCCGTTCTGGCGGGCCGAACTTCCCGGAAAAAGCCAGACGGCCCGCCGGGGCCTGCTGCGCTGCACCGTGGACGAGGCAGAGCTGGAGCGCATCCGGCAGTATAGCCAGGAGCTGGGCTACCGCTGCGAGGGGGCTTTTGCGCTGGATTGCATCAGGTATGTGATGGAGCAGGGGAAATAAGGATTGAGACAAGCGAGAGCCCCGGTGTCGCATGACACCGGGGCTCTCGCTGTTATATAGTATCGTCTGGCTTTCCGCCGGCAGCATCCGCATCAACGGCTGATTCTGGTAAGACGGGCCGAGTTACGTCAATACCGGACATAAGACCATCATTGAGACCGGGAGGCTGGTAGTCCTCCAAGAACTGCCAGTAGGAGCCGTCCCGAGTGTAAGATTTGGTGCGGGCTGCAATAGAGATGTAGTTTGACAGGATGCCGGTGGCCTGTGAGGCCTGGGCCAAGGTATTAAACTGATGTAAGATTTTCCCGTCCGGTGCCATTTGGAGGACGGGGCGGGTCGTATAGGTTCTCTTGCTCTTTGTGGTACGATGGTTCTTGCTGGATTTTGCATTATCTTCGGTTTCGGCTCTGCTTTTTTCCAAAATAGCGTGGACATATTGATAATCGCTTTTTGCTTTTTCATAGAGGTCCGCTATTTCTTTGTCTAGCATTTCACGCTGCGTCATACGCTGCGAGAGGTATGATAGCTGCTGCATACAGAGCTTCTGATATTCATCCAAATATTTTGGTATGTCACCCATGATATAGTCACCTCAAATCTGGGAGAGAATTTGTGCTTTGCTCTATAAAAATTATATCATTTTGCATTAAATATATCAATATTGCAACAAAAACGGTTAAAATGTAGCTGAAAAAATGACGAAAACAAGTCTGCTCATTTATGAACAGACTTGTCTCAAAATCGCCGCAACAGAGGATTATCCCGCATAAAATTTGTAGCTTTGCACAATGCGTCGGGGCCCGCTGCGGCGGCATCTTGCCCTGCGCCCGCTGAAGTGAACAGGAAAAGTATTGTACTTTTTTATAGGATACTATACAATAAAAATGGTGGTTATATGGAAGTTGTATATAAGTTTCGCATCTATCCCAAAAAGTGGCAAGAAGAAAAAATAAATAAGATATTTGGCTGCACTCGATATGTTTATAACCATTTTATTGCGGAAAGTGAACAACAATACAAGGAGACTGGGAATCTGCCTCGAATAGCGGGTCAGAATAGTTTGGATGCGCTAATCAAAAGAGCTGCCTTCTTACAAAAGGTTGCGGATAAAGATAAGTTTGTGCTGAGCATGGCAATGTATGAGGCAAGGAACGCTATTAATCGGTGTCAATTGCAGAAAAGAAATCCTAAATTTCCAAGGTATCGAAAAAAGCGTGACAACACCCAAAGTTACCATGGCACTAAGGTGAAACTTTCCGAACAAGATAAAGTGGTTATGTTGCCGTTACTAGGAGCGGTATCGTGTCGTATCAGCAGGCCTGTAAAGGGCCGAGTACAGAGTGTTACAGTCAGCAAAAAACCAAACGGCAAGTATTTTGTTCACCTATATTGTCCGAATGTGGAAATTGAGCCGTTGCCTGTCACCGGGGCACAAATTGGTATCGATGTTGGTCTCAAATCGTATATAACCACTTCAGATGGCGATAAGTATTCCAAACCAGGCTTTTATGAGCAAAGCGAGAAAAAGATTCAGAGACTCCAACGGCAACTCTCCCGAAAACCAAAGGGGAGCAACCGTTGGGAGAAAACAAGAATCAAACTTGCGAGGCTCGAAGAGCATATTGCCAACCAAAGGAAAGATTTTCTCAATAAGTTATCTATAAAACTTATTCGTGAGAATGATATCATCTGTGTTGAGAAATTAGACATTGTGGGAATGTCGGCAAACTCGCCGAGAGCCAAAGCTATCTACGATGCAAGCTGGGCAGATTTTTTATTGCAGCTGAGGTACAAGGCTGATTGGTATGGCAAAAAAGTGATAGAAGTGCCTCGCTTTTATGCCTCCAGCCAAATTTGCTCAGAGTGCGGGCAAAAGAACAAAGCCGTTGCGAACTTGAATGTGCGCCAGTGGACTTGTCCAAAGTGTGGGGCAATCCATGACCGGGATTATAATGCTGCAAAAAACATTTTGAAAGAAGGACTACGACAACTGGCATAACTTTTCCCGGTTGAATAAAGATATAGGGCGGGACACGCCCAAATTTATGCTCGGGGAGACTACGGTCATAGAACCGAGAATCCCGCATGGGAATGTCACTGAATCAAAATAAAACAAATAGGCGGTCATCTCTCCGGAGGTGACCGCTTCTTTATGTGCGCCATCATGGGCTGGATAATTATGTGACTGATGGTATCAATGAATTTATCCTATATAAATTGATTGCCTTTGCACAATGCGCCGGGGCCTGTTGCGGTGGCATTCTGCCCTGCGCCCGCACCGGCCCTTGGGCGTTCCTGTGGGCCGAGCCGGAGTTTCATGCCTGTGCAGGGTGTGCAGGGTAGGAACTATTTTTTCTCACACTTTCCATTTACAGAAAGAAAAAATAAAAATATGAGAAACGGGTGATTGTACCCTGCACACATCGCATTTTGTGCTCCATTTATTATCAAAACAACAGAGAAAATATGGATTTCTCGTCCGCACATTTATTAAAAGGGGGCTCCGCCCCCTGAAACCCCCGGTTTACAGGGAGCAAGACAGAGGAGAGAAACAGACAGAACGCTCCGCCCGCTGCGTGCTCTCGGGAGCGTCCCCAACTTATGCGTGTAACTTGCAATATCTGTTGGCCTGCGTTGACAAACACCGTCGCACACCCTACAATCAGAACCAGAAACAATAAGCGAGAGTATCCCAGCAGGAACGCTCTCGCGGTGCATCGTTATTCATTATCCTCTGTCTCGATGTGCTCCATCACATCCTCCACGCGGCAGTTAAGCAAATGGCACAGGCGGTCGATGGTGTTGGTGGAGACGCTCTGACCATTGCGGATGGCGTAGTAGGTCGCCCTGGAAAATCCCATTTTTTCCAGTCTATAAGAGCTGATTCCCCGCTCCTGCATCGTCTGAAACAGCGGCTCGTAACTAATCATACACCATCCACTCCTTTCCCTTGCGTCTATGTAAGAAAGTATAGGGTGGGGAAAAGGGCTTGAATATGTCTGAATATCCGAGTATAATTTTATTTAATAAACTCTCCCACGGCGGGTGTTGGCAGCGCACATCGCTGCCGGAATCAGTCATGAAAGGGAGGGACTAAAATGAGAAAAGCCATAAAAAAGCACCGTACCATCTGTATTGTGGCCGGTGTCTGCATCGTTATCCTGGTATCTCTGTTGCTTTCCGGCTTGCGCCTGTGTGTGATACAGTCCGGCTCCATGGAGCCGACCATCCCCACATACAGTGTGTGCCTGGTTACAACTCGGGTGGCCTATGGCGACTTATCCGTGGGCGACATCGTGGTCTATACCCGCCGGTCTGATGGGCAGCAAATTGTCCACCGCATCGTGGACGTAACAGATACAGGAGCTATTACCCGAGGTGACGCTAATCAGACCGATGATGGCATCAGCGTGACGCCGGACAACCTGTATGCCCGGTATATCGCCCATATCCCCTGCGGAGGCCGTATCATCAACGCGATTCGCACTCCGACTGGCTGTGCTGTGATTGCCGCTCTTGTGGTCTTTCTACTCGCGTGGAATATGATAGACGATAAGCGGCAGAAGAGCACCTAATGTCATAGCAATATTAAAACGGCCTAATATACAGATAAACCGTTACTTACCGGCACAAAAATACAGAACAAATCGCTGCTGCGCAGCCGTTGATAATTTTGATTGCCGCTTACGCGGCGGGCGCAGAGCGCCCATGGAGCGCCCGCCTTCAGGGCGTGCGCCGGAAAAAACGGTGATAGGATTAAGTCCTATCGAAAAAATATCATTACTAAGGAGGTTTCTGCAATGAAACGAATTCGCAACATCCTCAGCCTCGTCCTCTGCGTCACCATGCTGCTCAGCCTGTCGCTGGTCTTCAACGGCTTTGCTGACCCCGGTGCGCTCAACGGCGAGAGCGGCAAGTGGTCTCAGTTCGACGAGACCGTTTACGACGCTGTCGGCTTCATCAGCGACGTGAAGAACGACAAGTTCGATTGGCCGTCCAGCGGAACGGTTCTTCTGAAAGAATCCAGTTCCACCTACACCCTCACCGGCAGCAGTCCCAACTGCATCGGTATCACCATCCCCGCCGGTCTGAAAGTGGATATCTACAAGTATTATCAGACCGCTGGTATGTCCGAAATGGGCTATAAACTGCTCGGTCACTTCGATACGACTGACGGTAAGTCCATCACCATCGGCAAGGACACCAGCACCACCGGCAATTCTGGTAGCACTTCCACCAGCAAGCCCAGCAATTCCGGCTCTTCCAACAGCGTAAACGGCATTGCCGAAGAATGGGGCGAAGTTGAACATGTTTATACCCCCGGCACTCCGTCCGCCAGTTACAGCAATTCTTACACTGATGTTCCTACGACCTATTGGGCTTATCATCCCATTATGACCCTGACCGAAGGCGGACTGCTCGCCGGCTACGGCAACGGCAAGTTCGGCCCCAATGATACGCTCACCAAGGAGCAGGTCAGCATCATCTACACTCGTATGATTGGTAACACACCCTATCCCAACGGTAATCAGGAAGTCGCCTCTCGTGCCTATGCAGCCATTTGGTTCACCGGACGTGCATTGACTGGTCAGGGCAATCAATATCTGACCGAATATGAGACCCAGTTGGCTAAAGAATGTGGCAACCTGTTGAACGGCTTGTCCTATGCTGGAAGTTTCGGCAGCATGTCCAGAGGCGTCTACGACTGCTGGCGTGCCAACCTCGCCGCAGGCAGAACTATCGACTACATCGACTCTGTCGATGAACTGCCCGACGCTGACGAAATCCACGCATGGATTGACGCCAACTGGCAGGAAATGAAGAGCATTCTGCTCCTGACCGGTAACTATTCCAAGGAAGAAATCGTCGAAACCTGCGAAGATTGCATCTGCTACGCATACAATCTGGGACTCATGAACGGCGTAGACAGCAATCGTACCTTCGCGCCCAATGCTCCCCTGACCCGTGCTCAGTTGGCACAAATCCTATATAACATGGGCTGGACTTACGAAGGCGTCATGGCCTAATCGTCACTCCAGCACACCACCGCCCCGACATATCGGGGCACACAAATCAACATGAATCAAAACTAACACGTGGTCAAATCACTCCCAGCACCCCCGTCCCGGTCTCCGGGGCGGGGATTTTTCTATCTCTGCACGGCGATAAGCGCCGTGCCGGGAAATATCGAAGCATCTCTGGTGCGGCGCATCAGGCGCCGCACCGGAGAAAATCACGCCGAGCCAGCCGGAACCAACCCCGAGATGGCCCCGGAGAAGTCCCGCCGGCTCCGACACAACCCGCCCCGATTCCGGGGCGGGATATTCTTTTTCCAAACAAACATACTGGAACAAATATTCATCGGCATCCATCCTGTATCAGAATTTCGAGACAAAATCGGTTTTACCCGTCTCACATATCCTTAGCCCAGGTTCGAGCCGGTTGGCGCGTGTGGTCACGCGCCGGTGAAAAACGAAAGAAAATACGGGGAGGCTATCACCATGAACGAAAATACTATGCTCCAGCAGGCAATCGGCGCTATGATTATGGCAGACGCCATCAAGTTCGAACCGAACTCCTGGTGCTTCGGCTATGTAGACATGGTTATCAAAAGCGACGTCTTCACGGAACCTGAATTCGTCATGTCCGTCAAAGAGGACGACTGGAACGGCGGCCCGGCGGCCAGCGTTGCGGCTTACCTGACCGAAATGGTCATGGAAGGCGAGATTACGTTCCGTCCAGTACAGGAGCGGCATTAGTCTCCGGGCTCAAGCGAGAATGGGTACATAAAGATAGGGAAAAGGCCACCTCTGCGGAGGTGGCTTTTTGCGTCCTTGTCGGACGCCGGAGAATACTTTGACCAGTTTTAAGGTTGCAGTTTAACGGCGAGAGGGGGGAAATAAATCTTGGCCGGCGAGAGAGAAAAAAGCTATATGTGTGCTTTCTGCGGCAGGTGGCACCGGGAGTCTGACCTGACTGACTACTGCGGCCACCGGGTCTGCTGGGGCTGCTTGCAGGCCGAGACCTTTGAGTGCGAGGAGTGTGGCAAGCGTGTCCCGCGCAGCGAGGTCGCCACATTTGATTGCGACGGCGTGGAAATCTGCCAGACCTGCTACGACGAGCACTACACGCGCTGCGATGCCTGCGGTCTGCTGCTCCGACAGGACAAGGCGCATTGGCGCACCAAGGATGGGTATGAGCACCCATACTGCGATGACTGTATCGGTGAGTTAGCTTCGGCAAACGACAAAAATTAAAAGGAGGACAATCTACCATGTTGAATCACATTTCCATTATGGGACGGCTGGTGGCCGACCCCGAGCTGCGCTACACCCCCAAGGGAACGCCCGTCTGTTCGTTCCGCATCGCCTGTGACCGGGATGCCAAAAACCCTGACGGCGAGTACGATACGGACTTTATCGACGTCGTGGCGTGGCGCGCTCTTGCCGAGACTATCGCCCGGCGGTTCACCAAGGGCCGCATGGCTATCATTGATGGCCGGTTGCAGCTCCGGCCCTGGGTAGACCGGGACGGAAATCGACATTACGCCACCGAGATTGTGGCAAATCGGGCCTACTTCGGTGACCGCCCCAAGGGCGAGGCCGAGCAGCCCGCCGATGACGAGGGCTACGATGATGAGGACGGGGAGCTGCCCCTGTAAGAACAACAAAGGGGTGAGCCAGACGGCCCACCCCTGCGATACATGAGGAGGTGCGTGTATGAAAAACTGGATGACCGAAAAGCTGCTGCCCCATGTGGGGCACGAAATCTCATGCGTGGCCTACGGTGACCCTGACAACCCGAGTGATGTTCGTATCGAGTGCGAGGATTGCTATACGGTGCTTGTTTCCGCTGAGGACTTTGACCAGGACATGGCAGGGGAGTACAAAATCACACAGAGGCTCCGTATCGGGGGCAGGACGCTCCTGATGGGCCATAACCCGGAGGACAGGGAAGTAGCCTATCTGACCTGCTATCAGGATGTGGATTTTCTGGGCTTTCCCCGCTTCACGGAAGCTGTTGGCAGCGATGATTACTTTGAGGCCGTGGAGCTCTTTTCCCAGCGGCTCCAGCAGCAGGTGGAGGCATTAAAGCAGCAGCGGGCAGAACGGGGCCTCCCGTTTACCGCGTTGACGATGGACTACTGCCGCAAGCGCCAGCCGGAGAAATCACTGGTTGGCAAGTTAATTATCCTGCGGCCCAGCAGTCTCGCGCTGGAATACCGCTCCGCAGACTACCAGCTCGGCTACGCACTCAGCGGCTTCGGCTGTCAGTCCAATGCCGTGGAGGACGGATAACAAAAGGAGGAAGCAAAGGAATGAATAATGATTGTCAGGTCAATTGCTCCCGAGGAAAGGGTGCCTACCTAAGTTATTCTGACTTTACCTTGTATATTTTGCTAAGTGGTCCGGTGAAAAGCTCCTTTGCAGAGCTACCTGTGAAAGCGTCAATCGCGTCTTGCACTGTGGGAAGCATCAAGTCGAGGTAGCGGCATTCACCACCCTTCTCATCTGTAACTGCCTGTACACTACCAAACATGTTAGGATGGTCTCGCAGATATTTTGTGTAGCCCTTCAGCTTTGCAACGCTGTCTCCCAACCAGTCACCGTGTGGGTCGACAATAGTCCGAACGATGTCACCGTTTGAGGTCTGCTGGAAGAAAATGAAGTCGGGATACATGTTTTCCCACTCGCCGTTCAAGTGATACGGAATAGAAAGAGAGGCATTCAAGTTCCTTGATTGGTTTCTGTACCACGCGACATTCAGCGAGCGTGCAAGTTCTGTCCTAACAATTTTTTTCTCCAGGTCGTTTAACTTTAGATAAGCCCACCCGTCTGAGTCGCTGATGATGTGCTTAGGGTAAGCGTCATTTTCCTTGTTCTGACGCGTGATACTTGCTTGGATGCTCAAATTGCGTTCGATGTAAGGTAGGGTGTTGCCCTCAATACGGTTCCATTTCTCTTTGTTTTCCTCAGATACGGCGTAGCGCTGTGGCCCGTACATATCGAGCAGTTCATGCGTTTTGTTTTCCGCCCAGTCCTCCATGCCCTGTATAACCTCTATGCATGCTGCTACGGCACAGATGCGACCAATGGCTATGGAATCTGAATCTAATTCGTCATCTTTCCGCTTGTTGATGTAGAACTTTACAAGGTCAGATGCCCCAGCAAACGCATTGACGGCCTTCCGATAGAAGATGACCATGCGGTCGGCGTCATTTTTAACAATTTCCTCCCGGTCCTCAAACCCCTCACCAGTAAGAGGGTCGATGCGCTTTATGGAGACCGTCGTATTGGTAATTTCGCCGTATGCCCGTTTGAACTCGGCGGGGTGTTTACGAATCTCGCCCTCAAGGTTGTTGTAGAACTCATCCCTTAGACTCTCGCCTAGGTCAGAATCAGGGTCGATGTCTGACATAATGATGTCTACACAATCCCATAGGTCGAGAAATACATTTGGTTTGTCGTGCCGCACTTGCCTCGTAATGATGCCTTCGAAGCTCTGCTTGATGGAGTCACTGTCAACCTTTGGAATTCGCGAAAGCGCTTGAGTCAGTTCCTCCACAGTCTCCGCTACATTGTCTATTTCAGCAAATTCGAAGTCGTTGTCTGAGATATTCACGATAAATTCATTCTCTACATCCGTGGAATAGGTGGGCACATTTTGGCGAGTTGCGTTCGGAGTGGGAGATGGGCTTTCTGTGGCATTCTGCTTTTCCTTCAGCTTGTGCTCGATGGCCTTTTTCGTATCACCGAACCAGACAACATCTGCTGGGTTCTTAATAATGTTCGATGCCGGGACAGGAATGTTGTCTTCTTTCAGTCGGTCTATGACTAGCTCGACTGTCTGCGCATCATATTCAGGCAGATAGCATGCGACTGTGTTCAGTTCCTCGACAGAGTCAATACGCCTTGCAAGTGGTGTGCGAATCATACGCCCAATAAGCTGGGCGATGTATGTCGGGTCGCTGCGTTTCCTACGGGAGTATATGACTTCAGCGCGTGGGCAGTCCCAACCCGTGGACACTGCATCCTTCGCGAACAGCACGCGAATCTCAGTGCGCTCAGCTACATGCTCGGGAGGGCAGTAGGGAATTTTGCCAGCGGGTGTCGTGATGTCATCATGCTCACCAAACACATTGGCGAAGCAATCGGAGATGTCGAGCCAGGGGAGAGTCTTGTGAATCTGGGAGCACAGGGATTCAAGAGTTGCCTCCGACGCCTTGTCTTCAACCTGCACAACCATCAGAGGAATCACCGCAGGTGCTATGTGGTGTTCCGTGCAGTAATCCTTCCAGTTTTTTGATGCCTGCGCCAGCTTCACGCATGCCTGTGTAAGGTCCTGGTGCTTGGTGTCCGCAGCCCTTTTTGGCGTCCGCAGCTCGATTGTATCTTTAATGAGGCCGGAGTCGCGAACTTCAGATATGGGTACATTCACCGGAGCTTTCATATCTCGGTTCTTGCGACCATTCATGGCTGCATTGAACCGTTCGGGGGTCGCAGAGATACCTACGACGGTCGGCATGGGTGGGTTCTTCCCATCCTGACCATCAATAAGCTTTGCGTATATTGTCTGGTTTGTGGCATCTGGTGTTGCATCGCTACCGAGGCCGCGATGAGCCTCGTCTATAAACAGAAATAGGTGAATGTCCAGGTCCTCTATTGTATCACTTAACACATCGTAGAATGTGCGCCCACCCTCAGCTTCATTCGCCAGTTTTCCCCTCGCGGAAAGCAATTGACGGTTTAGAAAATAGACATGCCCGGGCATGAGTTTCTGATGACTCCTTGCGAATTCGGGCCCAATGGCCTCCATCGCGGTTGCACCGTTCAGCAGGTCGGTTGCCTTATCAAACCGCTTCATCGTCTGTTCATTCAGGCTCGGACTGTCCGAGAGCCACAGAATAGTTGCATGGTCATCCCCTGGAAATGTGTCGTTCCCGTAGAAAAGCCCTTCAGCAACGGCAGCTGAGATAACGGTCTTTCCAGAGCCAGTTGGCGCGGTCAACGAGACGGCGGAGAGGGAGCCATCTGCCTCATAGCTACGACGCATAGACTGCATTTTTTTGAGTAGCTCAGCGACAGCATTTTTCTGAAAATCAAACAACTCATACTTCATCAATCAAGACCTCCTTCCCCGCAAATTTCAAATGTTCTCAAATATGTTTCGTAGAGCCTGTACACTGCGATGTTCGGGAGACGCTTACACATGTTTGAGTACCTTCTTTGGTCATCGGTGACGACATATACTGTTTTGATGGACGGTGTACTCTTGACCTTGTCACAGAACTTCGATGCTTGGTTGTAGTCGAACAAGACACCATAGTAGTCCGTCGTTAAATAGCTCTTGCCGATGCGCCGGATAATCGGTCCTCGACACCCAGCCTGCATCCAGAGGATAGGGGCGATGGCATCAAAGGCGCGGTCTAGGCGAATCGGCCACGCGGATTCATATGTCAGTTCACAAAAGATGGCGTTTGCCTTGAATCCATCAGACTTTTTAAGCTTGGCAAGCTCAGGATATACAGGCCGCTCAATTTTTTTATATACTTTTCCGCGTATCTTTTTGCCGGTATTAGGGTCCATAACATCTCCGTCTATTTCTTCGAGACATTCAATACTGCATCCGTAGTCTCCCTTTAATGGTGTACCAGAGACATCAATACCTTCAATCGAACACTTTGTTCTAGGCCATGTAACATATTGGGCAATACCATGAGATTCCCATTCAGGGTCTCCTTGCCGCAATTTATCAGCAGTGAACTTTTTTGCTTCTCTGGCGGATACCTCATTGTTTGTTACACAGATACAAAGACGGTGGCCGCCGTCTTCAGCATTTAACAGGTTGACGGCGTGTAGAGTTGTGCCAGAACCAGCAAAAAAATCCACTACAATAGCATCTGGCTTATTTGCGATGACGAATTTCAGACAATCAAAAACAGCATACAAAGACTTGGGATAATCAAAACGGTCTCCAATAATTGCGCTAAGAAGATTGCTACCGTTTGCCCTGGCATCATACTTGCCATCCGTTAAAACAGTAGGTGGATTCTTCTTCCGTTTATCCACATAAAATGCCTGCACACTACCATCCTTGTTATAGCCCTCTACAATGGCTTTTCCACTTTCAATGTCTGCAATTGCGCCAGTTTTGATGTAGCTTAAAGAATATTTCTGCGGTTTATTTGGCGTTTTCTTTCCAACTCGCACATAGCCCTTCTCAATACGGGAAAGAAGCTCCTCCTTTTTGCAACTCCAAGATGTCTCGATACCATCGTCTCTAATAGGAAATACGGCTGTGCAGCCTGCCGGTGCAACAATAGAGTTGATATCAACATCCGGTGTTATAGGGTCACCAACGCTTTCAATCTTTCCTGTAGCATCATTAATAAATATTGGGAAAAACTGAGTCTTCTTATTTGGCCTAATATTAGCTAACTCTGAACGACGCAATACATCCCAGAGAACCGATTTGTGCTCTCCGCCGTATTCATATTCTGGCAGTATGGCAGCATTACCAATCCTAACAAAGTAAGCATATTCATTTACTCTTGCAAATTCATATGAGCGGCCTGTTCCGGCATTATTGTTTGTGATGCTTACCATTTGAATGGCGGATTCAGGAAATATTTGCTCTAATAACATACCTAAACGCAAATATTCCTTTTCATCAATTGTAACGATAAGCACACTATCATTTGGATTTAGAAGCTGTTTTGCAAGTCGAAGACGACGCTCCATGAACGCTAGCCACTTGGAGTGGCGGTACTGGTCATTACTGTCAACATAATTATTATTGTATTTCCAATCCTTTGCCCCCGAATTGTATGGAGGGTCGATGTAGATGCAATCTACCTTGCCCGGGTAGCAGTAAGCCAGGGCTTCTAGGGCGTGAAAGTTCTCCGCATTGATGACCATATGGTATGGGTCATCGGTAGTACCGCGTTCGATGCGGTCCAGCTCTCGTAGTCCGGGGTAAATCACATCGCGATAGCTCACAAGCGTAACGATGTCGTTGACAGGCAACGCTTTTGTCTCTCCTGCGTGCTCGATGATAGCATCGTCACCGTCGATGTATTTTACGACCCAGGGAATGGTGTTCTCATCTCTCTCTTTCCTGCCACGTTCGGGCAAAATATTCACAGTGTCACCAACTACTGGCCTCTTCGTATACAGACGGACAGCCTCCGGCAAGTTGTGTTCAAAGACAAGACCGTAAGAGTGCTCCTTCACATATTTCTTCAATTGTCGGGCAAGCTCGGGATTTAGTTTCTCAACTTCTGAAATGGTCTCGTTAATATTTGCCACTACTTGTCCACCTCCTCTAAATGCTCCAAAATCCATTCATGGATAATCGCGGCAATTGTTGTCTCACGCTCTGCAGCCATCATCTTCAATGCTTTTTTGTCTCCAACTGTAAGGGAGAGGGAAAGGGTGGTGCGTTTCTCCTCATCAGTTACATCAACGACAACGGATTTCGATATCTTCCTCTGCTCGGTATCGCGGCCAGACGAGCGCTTTTCAAATATGTTCGTCATGACTTGACCTCCTTAATCAATTGCCTATTTGTACAATTATACATCATTCTACTGTGCTTGTCGATACCGGACATAGCGCGGACCTTTGTTTCCGTGGGAACCATGCGACATCACATACCATATTTACCAGTGCCATTGCAGTTGTGTGTAAAACAATTTCCAGCCACTATCAGGAGTCTGGGAACCAGAAGACTAACTGCCACATGGACATCAGCGCGTGAACACACTGAAAGGACTGGATTATCCAAATGAAAAATTTGAACAATACTTTGGAATTAACGACTTGCTCAGATGCTAAAAGGGAGCAGCGCATCCGCTTTGTGGATACAGCTTATCACGACCTTTTTACCATCCCGGACGGGAGCAACATTGTGCTGACCCGCTTTGACGGTACAGTGTCCATCCTGCCTTGCACTTATATTGACGATGCCCATGCGCGGATTGGCAACTCCGTCTATCACATGCTGGAGTTCGCCGGCATTATGGAGCGTGCCGGGAGCATCTACGCACCGGAGGGTGGAACAGCGGACTACTACGAGGTCTATCAGGCAGATATACACACGGACTACTGCTACCGCAGCCATGACGAGGCAAAAGGCCGCATCTCCCTGGCCGATTATACCCGCGTCTACGCCGGGATGCTGGGCAGCGGCACCGACCTGGAGACCCTTTTCGTGCGGCATAATCGGGACACACGCCCCTTCGGGCGTCGGATGAGGTCTATGTCCGTAAGTGACATCGTGATTTTACACCAGGGCGGGGAAACCCATGCTTACTACACGGACAGCTTCGGGTTTGAGCCCATTGATGAGATTTTGAAAACTGAATAACCGGCAAGCCGTGTAAGCGGGTCAGGCCGGGAGAAAGGAGCGCCCTTATGGCAAGTAAGCTGCAAGCGGTCATCGGCCTGGCCGACAAACTCACCTCCGACCTGACCGCCCATCGGGGCGCGTGGCGGCAGTTTCTCCAGACTGCCGCCCGCGTCTACAAGTACAGTTTCGCGGACCAACTTTTGATTTTCGGCCAGAGGCCGGACGCCATGGCCTGCGCGGAAATGACCCTCTGGAATGACCGGATGGGCCGCTGGGTCAACCGGGGCGCACACGGCATTGCCCTGATTGATACCAGGGGCCGCAGGCCCCGCCTGCGCTATGTCTTTGATGTGTCGGACACCCATCCCAGCCGGGAACGGCTCGGACGCCCGCTGCGCCTGTGGACCATCCGCCCGGAGCAACAGGAGGCCGTCTCCGTAAAGCTGGAGCAGATGTACCCGGACGCCGGTATCACCGGCATGGGCTTTACAGAGAAAATCATCAAAATCTGTGAGCTGGCCGTGAAAAGCCAGCTTGCCTACTATCTGGAGCAGCTGGAGCAGGTCAAGGCGGACAGCTTACTGGAAGAATTGGACAGCATGAATCTGTCCATGTGGCTTCGCCTGCCGCTGGAGGCCAGCGTCGGCTATATCGTCCTCACCCGCTGCGGCGTGGATGCTGACCAGTATTACGATGACGCCGACTATGAGCATATCTATGACTTCTCCACACCGCAGACGTTGTCCGTTCTGGGCAACGCCGCCAGCAACATCGCCCGCGCCCTGCTGATGGAGCTGGGTAAGCTGGCCCGGAGCTTACCGCAGGATGCCCCGCAGTGCCAGCTCAGGCGAAAGCCCGCCGCGCCTCGGCGTCCCGCACCAAAGAGACAGGACCGGGCGGAGCTGGTGGAGCAGCCTGCCCCCGCTGCACAATCAAATCCAGAACCCGAACCGGAGGCCGCAGCGGTCTCCGGTTCCGGCATTTCTGGGGCAAATGCGCCGGAGCGCCCCGAGCCCATCGAGCCGGAGGCAGCTCCCGAGCCAGCGAAATCCCACCACCTGCCTCTGGGCACCACGGTCTATATCGGTTCAAAAGAATTTGTGCTGGTGGCCTACGGGGATAACAGCGTGACCCTATGCGAACCGGACTGCCCGCTGTTTCAGGATGTCATGCCGCGCACCGAGTTTGACGCCAAGCTGGCCGAAAATCCCCTGAACGAGCATCTGCTGACTGAGGGGGAGACCACCCAACCAGTGGCTGAACTCCTGACTAATCTGGAGCAGACCATCCAGCCGGAGGCCGAGACCCCGGCCACCACGGAACAGGCCGAGCCGGAGCAACAAGAGAAAGCACCCGCCGCCCCACCGGCACCACGCAGACCCAGAAAAATCTCTCCCACCGTCCTGCACCCGGAAATCCCGGAGGAACAGCGGCATAACTACCATATCCACGACGACGCTCTGGGTGTGGGCACCCCCGGCGAGAAATTTGCACGCAATGTCCGAGCCATCCGGCTGCTGAAAAAGCTGGAGGCAGAAGACCGCTTCGCCACCCCGGAGGAACAGGAGATTTTGGCTCAGTATGTGGGCTGGGGCGGTCTAGTGGACTGTTTTGACGAGCGCCACAGCAAGTATGCCGAGCTCAAGGCCCTGCTGACCGAGGAGGAATATACCGCCGCCCGGGCGTCTACCCTCAACGCCCACTACACCACTCCCGTGGTCATCCGGGCCATCTATAACGCGCTTGCCAATATGGGCTTCCAGGGCGGCAACATCCTGGAGCCGTCCTGCGGCGTGGGCAACTTCTTCGGCTGCCTGCCGGAAAGTATGGCCGAGAGTAAGCTGTACGGCGTGGAGCTGGACAGCCTGACGGGGCGTATCGCCCAACAGCTCTATCAAAAAGCCAGCGTTACCGTCCAGGGCTATGAACGTGTCAGCTATCCCAAGGACTTTTTCGACGTGGCCGTGGGCAACGTGCCGTTTGGCAACTATCAGGTCAATGATAAAGCCTATAACAAGCTGAATTTCAGCATCCACAACTACTTCTTCGCCAAGACTCTGGACCAAGTGCGCCCCGGCGGTATCGTCGCCTTTGTTACCAGCCGCTACACCATGGACGCCAAAGACCCCGCCGTGCGCCGGTATCTGGCCCAGCGGGCGGAGCTGCTGGGGGTTATCCGGCTCCCCAACGATGCGTTTAAGGCCAACGCCGGCACGGAGGTCGTAACGGATATCATCATCCTGCAAAAGCGGGAACACATCGACCTGTCCGAACCGGCCTGGGTGCAGCTGGGGGAGACTGCTGACGGCTTTGCCATCAATCGTTACTTCATCGACCACCCGGAGATGATTCTGGGGGTCCAGACCGCCCAGAACACTCAGTATGGCAAGCAGGACTTTACGGTCATTCCCATCGAGGGAGCCGACCTGTCGGAGCAGTTGTCCGCAGCAATCCAACGCATCCACGGGGCCTACACAGAGGTCACTCCCGCCGAATTGGAGGACGCGGAGGCGGACAGCTCCATCCCCGCTGACCCCGCAGTACGCAATTACAGCTATACCGTCGTGGACGGTAAAGTGTACTTCCGGGAGAACAGCCGCATGACCCCTGTTGCCCTCTCCGGCACGGTGGAGGGCCGCGTCAAGGGCTTGATTGGCCTGCGGGACTGTGTGCGTACCCTCATCGAGTACCAGACCGAGGATTACCCGGACGAGGACATCCAAGCGGAGCAGCGGAAGCTCAATGCCCTCTATGATGTGTTCGTGCGGAAATACGGGCGCATTACCGCCCGTGCCAACAACACCGCGTTCCGGGCGGACAGCTCCTACTTTCTCTTGAGCTCCCTGGAAGTCCTGGACGATGAGAGAAAGTTCGTTCGTAAGGCGGATATGTTCAGTAAGCGCACCATCAAACGGCGCGTAATGGTCAGCCATGTGGATACGGCATCCGAGGCTCTGGCCCTGTCCATGGGCGAAAAGGCCAAGGTCGATATACCCTACATGATGGCGCTCATCGGCAAGACGGAGAAGGAGATTTATCAAGACCTCCAGGGTGTTATCTTCTTAAATCCGCTCTATGAGTGTGACGGTAATCTTCCCAAGTACCTCCCCGCCGACGAGTACCTGTCCGGCAACGTCCGCGAGAAATTGGCCATTGCTAAGCAAAGCGCCGAGCTCCATCCCAAGGATTATGCCGTCAATGTGCAGGCATTGGAATCTGTACAGCCCACAGACCTGACCGCTGCGGAGATTTCCGTCTGCCTGGGTGCTACCTGGCTCCCCGTTGATGTGGTAAATCAGTTCATGTATGAGCTCATGGGCACCCCCTGGTATATGCGGGACAAAATCAGAGTTCACTACTCCAAGTACACAGGGGAGTGGCATATCGAGGGCAAGAGCCGGGACCGGAGCAGCGTCCAGGCGTACAGCACCTACGGAACAGCCCGGGCCAACGGTTACAAAATCATAGAGGAGACCCTGAATCTCCGCTCGGTCCGTGTGGTGGATTATGTGGAGGACGAGCATGGAAGCCGAGTCCCCGTGCTCAATAAGAAGGAGACCGCCATTGCTCAGGGCAAGCAGGAGCTTATCAAACAAGCCTTTGCCGACTGGATTTGGAAAGACCCGCAGCGCCGGGAGCGGCTGACGCGGCTCTACAACGAGAAATTTAACTCTATCCGCCCCCGGGAGTACGATGGAAGCCATCTGAACTTTGTGGGAATCAACCCGGCAATCACGCTGCGGCCCCATCAGGTCAACGCCATCGCCCGCATCCTGTACGGCGGAAATACCCTATTGGCCCATGTAGTGGGTGCAGGCAAGACGTTCGAGATGGTCGCCGCCGGGATGGAATCCAAGCGCCTGGGACTGTGCCAGAAATCCCTGTATGTTGTTCCCAACCACCTGACGGAGCAGTGGGCCACGGAGTTCTTGCAGCTCTATCCCGCCGCCAACATCCTGGTGGCGACCAGACGGGACTTCGAGACCAAAAACCGCAAGCGGTTCTGTGGGCGTATTGCCACCGGTGATTTTGATGCAATCATCATCGGACATTCCCAATTCGAGAAAATCCCTATGTCCATTGAGCGCCAGCGGTACATCCTGGAGCGGCAGGAGAGGGACATTCTGGACGGGCTGGCCGAGCTGAAGGCCAACCACGGGGAACGGTTCTCCATCAAGCAACTGGAACGTGCCCGAAAATCCATCCAGGCCAAACTGGAAAAGCTCAACGACCAGAGCCGCAAGGATGATGTGGTGACCTTTGAGGAATTGGGCGTAGACCGTCTATTCATCGACGAGGCACATTACTATAAAAACCTCGCCGCATTTTCCAAAATGCGCAATGTGGGTGGCATCAGCCAGACCGAGGCCCAGAAGTCCAGCGACCTCTACATGAAGTGCCGCTACCTGGACGAGCTGACCGGAGGCCGGGGCGTGGTGTTTGCCACCGGCACACCCGTCAGCAACACCATGGTGGAGCTCTACACCATGCAGAAGTACCTCCAGCATCACAGTCTGGAGGAGCACGGCCTGCTCCACTTCGACGCCTGGGCCTCCACCTTTGGCGAGACTGTGACCGCCATCGAGCTGGCCCCGGAGGGCACCGGCTACCGGGCCAAGACCCGGTTCTCGCGGTTCTACAATCTGCCGGAGCTCATGTCCATGTTCAAGGAAATCGCGGACATTCAGACGGCGGATATGTTGAATCTTCCGGTGCCCAAGGCTAATTATCACAACATCGTGCTCAAACCGTCCGAACATCAGAAAAAGATGGTGGAGAGCCTGTCGGAGCGGGCCGAGAAAGTCCGCAACAGGATGGTAGACCCCAGTGTGGACAATATGCTGCGGATTACCAATGACGGGCGCAAGCTGGCGCTGGACCAGCGGATGATGAATCCCATGCTCCCGGCCAGCGAGACCGGAAAAGTCAGCGCCTGCGTCGGGAATGTCTATGCCATCTGGCAGCGCACAGCGGCACAGAAATCCACGCAGTTGGTGTTCTGCGACCTGTCTACGCCCAAGAGCGACGGCCAGTTCAATGTCTATGACGCCCTTCGGGATGAATTGATTGGCCGGGGCATCCCCGCCGAGGAAATCGCCTACATCCACAGCGCCAAGACCGAGGCTCAGAAGAAAGAGCTGTTCGGCAAAGTCCGCTCCGGTCAAATCCGCGTCCTGATTGGCAGTACCGCCAAAATGGGCGCTGGCACCAACGTCCAGCAGCGGCTCATCGCCCTGCACCATCTGGAATGTCCGTGGCGTCCCGCTGACTTACAGCAGCGGGAGGGCCGAATCGTCCGGCAGGGAAATCAGAATCCAGAAGTGGAGATTTACACCTATGTGACGGAAAATACCTTTGATTCCTACCTCTATCAGTTGGTGGAGGGCAAGCAGAAGTTTATCGGGCAAATCATGACCAGTAAGAGCCCGGTGCGCTCGGCTGAGGACATCGACGAAACGGCCTTGTCCTATGCGGAAATCAAAGCCCTCTGCACCGGAAATCCACTCATCAAGGAGCGTATGGACCTGGACATTGACGTCCAGCGGCTGCGGCTGCTCAAGTCCAGCTATTTGTCTCAAAAATACGCCCTGGAGGACAAGATTGCCAAATACCTGCCCCAGGAAATCCGGCAGTACGAGCAGCGTATCGAGGGCTACGGCACAGACGCCGCTTATCTGGTGGCCCACACCTGCCCGGATGCAGATGGGTTCTCCCCCATGACTATCGAGGGCAAGACCTACACCACCAAAAAGGCGGCGGGCTCCGCCATCCTGGAGGCTTGCCACGCCATGACCAGTCCCGACCCTATCCCGCTGGGCGAGTATCGGGGCTTTGCCATGGTGCTGTGCTTTGACAGCATCTCCCGGGAATATCGGCTCACCCTGTCCCACAAGATGAGCTACACGGTCTCCCTGGGCGGCGACATACACGGCAATATTGCCCGCATGGACAACACCCTGGCCGGTATTGAGGCCCAGCAGGCCGCTTCGGTGGAGCTGTTGGCCAACGCCAAGGCCCAGCTTGCCGCCGCTCAGGAGCAAGTCAGCCGCCCGTTCCCCCAGGAGGAGGAGCTGCGTACTAAATCCGCCCGACTGGATGAACTGAACATCGCCCTCAACCTGGACAAGCGGGACGACGAGAACCTGGACGACACCGAGGATATGCCACAAGCCAGTTGATACAAGCAAGAGCGCCCGCACGGGCTTACCATGCGGGCGCTCAGTAAATATATTATAAGGAAGGAGAGAAGCACGGTGGGCAACGCAAAACTAATGACTCCGCTCTTTTATCAGGGTAATTACAACGCAGATGGCAAGAAAATGAGGGCCCTGTTCCTACGCGAGGTCTCCAACGGAACAGAGACCTACCGGCTCTGGAGACACAATGGAAAACCGGACCAAAGATATCCCAGGGGCGAGGACGACACCTATACTCTTTACATTGAGTTGGACAAGTATCTTGCCCCACTCTATATAACGGACTTTTACCTCATAAATCACTGTGGGTTTCAAGCGACAGTTGAAGCCCTATACGGCGATGAAGGCAAGCGGACAAAAACCATTAACAGTTTACGACTCTCTGTAGGAGATATAGCGGTGCTGGAGACATTGAAGCGGGAAGGAGAGAAGATACAGGAGCTCGGGCAGAACCCTGGGCATCAAGCTGACTATATCAAAAGCATACTAGACAGCCACATCTCTACCTATCTTACCGCCAAAGAGAGTGGTGGTGAGACCTTCCCTGACTTTATTGGAGCTCTAGTACTGGGGGAGCTTCCAGCCTGTGTAAAGCTGTCTGCTGCCTACAAGGCCCGGAGTAAAATCCGGGCGCAGGAACGCATGGCTAAGGCCGATGCGGAGAACAAAGCGTATTGTGAGGAGCGCAACTGTCAGGCTGAGCAGCAGGTACAGGACGCCCTGCGCGTCATCCGGGAGGGCGGCGTGCTCCACAACGATACAGTGGAGTTTTTCCGGAACCGGTACGATTCCAGCTCGTGCTCTATCATCCTGTACCTGATGCGGCGCTATCAGGTGGAAGTACCACTCCGCACCCAGGGATGGATAAATGAGCGTCTTACCAACACCACGATTACAGATGGCCGGTGTTCCAGGGTGCAATTCCGGGGCAATAAACGCAGCAAGTGTTCCAGTCGGTTTTTCAACTGCATGAACGAGCTGATTCGCGCCGTTATCGCATGATGGGAGGAATCGTCATGGGAAAATACATTCTGCCGGAAAAGATGACCATGGAGCAGATACAGGCTAATATTGACGAGCGGTTCCGAGCCTGGAATCAGATTGCCCAGAATGGCTGCTCCGACCCCGGATGGCCAGATGGCGTCAATCTGAACCTGATACGAAACCACATTATTTATTACTACGACTTACTGCATGAGCGGCAGGCTGCACAGGTGCAAATCAGCTTGTTTGACATCCCAGCCAGCACCCGAGAACGCCCCATCCCGCCGGAAGTGCCGGACAACTACATGGTGGCCGGATGTGAACATTCCAATCGCTTGGACAAGTTCAGGTGGGATGACAAGCTGGTGTGGGGGAAGAAAGGAGAGTACAGCGCATGAAAAAGAAATTGACCTATATTGGGCGCGACGACTGGAGCCGCCCCCTCTACCAGGATGAAACCAAGCGTATCTGGGTGGACACAGACCCCCGCAGCAGCCATGCCCCCAGCATCTGTACCATTACCGACGCCGGGGAGCCTTGCGACCCCATGAGAGCCGATATTGAGGTGGAGTTTTATCCCTGCCGAGATGTTTGGTATTGAGGGGAGGACAGCATGGAACTGACACGAGTATCGCTGCCCGAGCGTATGGGGGCGGCGCAAGAGGGGCGGACCCGACAGCCGGAGTATCTGCCCTGTCTGGTACAGCAATGGGCCAAGATGCCCATCCGGGCCTATTTTGGCCCTTGCAAGGCCGAGCTGGAGCAACTTTTGGAGCTCCTGAAACTCTCGCCGGAGGACGAGAAGCTGGCCTACCAGGACATCGCCATGCGGATGTTTGACTTGCTAAACAAAAACTATATACAGGGAACAGCGGCCATGGAGCTGCTGGCCGCCCCAGTGCGGACCGCATGGGAACAGGCAAAGAAACGGAGGGATAGACATGACCGATAAGAAAATCCCCCTGGCGGAGCGGATGTGCGGCAAGGCCACTGGGCGGAAGCTCCCGACGGCAATGGGCCTGTATGCTGAAGACTTTTTCGCAGCCGTAGGAGAAATTGTGGGCCTGATTGACCGCTATGAGGAAATTTATGAGTTACATATCAAGCCCTACGAGGATACGAACGGCGAGCCCCAGTCCGTCCAGGAGCTGGTGGTTGCGGTAGACGCGCTCCCACCGGCAGATAAGATGGTTATGCTGTTCCGGCTCCTGGTAGAGCCCTTCGCGGCAATCTCAACCATCGAGAAAGGAGACCCACTATGAACTATTACATCCCAACTATCATCCGGGAGACCAGCGAGGGCATGGCCCGCCTTCCCATTGCAGACATCATGCTCCAGCGTCGGGAAATCTGGCTGACCGGTGAGATTACGAGCGAGCTGGCCGACGCAATTATCGCACAGATTCTGCACCTGGACGCCGAGGCACCTGGGGAGGAAATCACACTTTACATCGACAGCCCGGGCGGCTCCGTCACGGCGGGATTGGCTATCTATGACGTGATGCAGGCAGTCTCCGCCCAAATCCGTACCGTGTGTATCGGCACCGCGGCCAGTATGGCGGCGGTGCTCTTTGCCGCCGGAGACCGACGGGAAATCCTGATGCACGGAGAAGTGATGATACACGACCCATTGGTGTCCAGCGGCATCTCCGGCAGCGCCCTGGCTGTGCAGGATAAAAGCGACAGATTGATGGCCAAGCGCAAGGTGCTCTGCGGCATCCTGGCCCAGCATACCGGCAAGACCGTCAAACAGATTTACAAGGCCACCGGAAAAGACAGCTGGTATGGGGCCGAGGAGGCCGTGGCGTTTGGACTGGCAGACACAGTGATTGACAAGCTGGAAAGGAGAAGCGCATGAGAGACACCGGTTATCGCATTTTGGCGAATGGTATAACGGTAAGCAACGACACCTGGGCAACGGGCCTTGCCAACCATGATTTGATTATCGGCCCCACCGGCGGTGGAAAGACCCGGAGCTATGTCGTGCCCAATTTGCTGAGCAGTCAAGAATCCTTTATTGTCACGGACACCAAAGGCAGTTTGCGGCGGCAGGTGGGCGGCATTCTGGAGCGGCGCGGGTTCCGGGTGCTGGAGCTGGATTTTACTGATGTGCTTCACTCGCCTTGGGGATATAATCCGCTTCGATTCATCCGGTGGGATAGTGAGCGCAAGTGTTGGAACGAGCAGGACATCATCACCGTCGCAGCGGCACTGGTGCCGGTCACATCCCGGACGGACCCGTTTTGGGACCTCTCGGCCAGAAATTATGCGGAGGCCCTGATTGGATACACCCTGGATAACCTGCCCCGGGAGGAGCACACCTTGGTCAGTGTGGCGAAACTGTTTGCAGAGGCCGAGACAGGAGTTCTGGATGAGCTCATGCGGGAGTATTGTACTATCTGTCCGGACAGCTTTGCGGCCATGCGCTGGAAATTTTTCCAAGGAGGCCGAAAAGCGGACAAGACCTACAGCTCCATCCTGGCCATCCTGTCGCAGAAACTCTCTAATTACAGCTTCAGCGGAGTTCAGGCACTATTCCAAAATCAAAAACAGATTGACTTCGGGGCAATCTCCAGGGAGCTGACAGCCGTATTTGTCCATGTCAGCGACAATGATTTTTCTCTTTCCGGCTTGACCTCCCTATTTTACACGCAGGCGCTCCAGGCCCTGATTGCCGAGGCGGACAACCGCCCCGATAACCGCCTGCAAATCCCAGTGCGGCTGTATCTGGACGATTTCGCAAATTTAATTATCCCGGATGTGGACAAGACTATTTCCGTCATCCGTAGCAGGGAGATAAGCGTCAGCATTGTGCTCCAAAGCGTCACGCAGTTGGATGGATTATATGGCCATGACAAAGCCATGACCATCATCGACAACTGCGACCACCTGCTGTATCTGGGCGGTCAGAGTGTAGAGACGGCACGGTTTATCTCGACCAAGGCCAACAAGCCGGCATCTGCTATCCTCAATTTGCCGCTGGGCAAGGCGTGGCTATTCGAGCGCGGGAACAGCCCACGGGAAGTTAAGAAATACGACCTGACCCGGCACCCGCTGTACCGGCAGCTCCCAGAGTGCGCAGCCCAGCGGACCATAACGGAGCGAGAGGACGAGGAGGAGCCGCTGCTGATGGCCGCTGCGGGGATGTGATTTTAAGATAGGTTTGTCAGATAGTGTATCCCACGGGCTTTCCGCCCGTGGGATTGTTTTTTTAGTATGTCCGCTGTCCTTGTGGGGACAGCGGACATACTGTTTACACGTGCAATGCAGAAGTATATGATATGTACGAATATCCGAGTACATTGGGTAGGAAGGTAACAAAAATTGAGGAGGAGGGGCAAAACAAATGAGAGAACGGACTTGCTGTTTTACCGGACACCGAGATATTCCGGCAGAGCAGGTGAGTATGATAGTGGCCGGCACTGAGGCTAAGGTGAGGGAGCTTATCTTGCGTGGGTATCGTTATTTCGGCGTCGGCGGAGCTGTAGGCTATGACACCATTGTGGCGGAGTTGCTGTTCTGGCTCCGCGAGCGGGAGTATCCAGGGATTAGGATTATCCTGGTGTATCCTTTTGATGGATTTACGGGCCGCTGGAGCGATAAACAAAAGGCGACCTATGCACGGCTACTCCCGCTATATAACAAGCGGGTATGTGTGTGCAAATCACCCAGCCGAGAGGCGTATCTGGAGAGGGATAGGCATCTAGTAGATTGCTCGTCTGTCTGCGTGGCCTACTGTACCAGACAGACGGGGGGTACTGCCTACACTATCCGATACGCAGCAGCTAGAGGTGTACCCGTGTTTAACGTGGGAGACATCCTACGCCATTGATAAGGTTCGAGCAAGGAGCATAGTCCCACGGGTTTTAGGCCCGTGGGACTGATTTTTTTCATTTCAGATGGGACAGAGAGGGCTTTATTGGGGCTTTCCTCATGCATTTTTGGAGCTATTTTATAGCACAAAAATACCAGAATGGACTACCGGAACGGTATTTTGCGCTGATATATGGCTTTTTTGTGGGATTTTTTAGACTATTTTACAGCGAAATTGAGCTTTTTTATTTGTATAGAGCGGGGCGTAGGAGCGTGTTACCCGTGCCAGCCGCTGCGACTCTGCTCCGCAGGCTGCGCGGCACCACGGCATGATGTGCGGGGGTGATGAGTATAGATTTTATACTTTCCCCGGCGTGGAAAAATATAAGGCGTGTTACGCCGGATTGTAAGATTATAATTTGCGACTTCTGGAGCGGACGATATATCGGGCATTTCGGAGCAGATTATAATTCAGTATAATTTTTATACTGATTTTTTGGGGCCCGAGGCCCCAAATTATGACCGCGAAATGCCTGACTGTCCGCCCCATACGGGCCAAACCGGAGTATACAGCTCCGGCTCGGCCCAGGGACGCAAAAGGGCATAAGAGCCAGCGACACGCGGCGGGGCCGCGTGGTCGGCATAGCCGACGCTGGTGCGCCACCGGCGCACCTCTCCCCGTTGCCGCGGCACCGTGGAGAGGCTCTTACGCGGGCAGCTAGCTGTCCGCGCCCTCGTCCGCTGCGGCGTACTGAGGGTGCCCATATAGGTAGACATAGGGGATACCGTCCGGGGACGCGGCGGGCGGACTGCTCCACGGGAGCGCCCACCCGTGATGTCCCCGGACATCTATCTGGACAGGGCTGGAGCATCAGGCCGGCACCGGCCAGCCGCCTCCGTTGCCGGAGGGCCTTGGCCGAGGCCATGTTGTTACGCGGCGCGGGAGTGGCGGTGAGAAAGATAGGTCTCTTGCCCTACGGGCTTGCGCCCGTGGGGAAGTAGGGAATTATTTGATTGACAGCCGCCTGACGGTGGCTGTACGGATTTACAAGCAACGGACGGGGATGCTCCAGAGGGTGCGCAACGGACGGAGCGTCCCGCCTGTTTCGCCCACTGTAAATGGGGGGTTTCAGGGGGGCGGAGCCCCCCTTTTAATCATGTAAGAGCGAGAAAATTTTGATTCCTCCTGTTGTTTTGATGATAGATGGAGTACAAAATGCGATGTGTGCAGGGTGTGCAGAGTACATATACCCGTTTCTCACATTTTATTTTTTTGTTTCAGGATTTAATTAAAAGTGTGGAAAAAGATAGTATCTATCCTGCACACCCCGCACAGCGTAGCGGGAGACCGTAGGGGAGCGCTGAAAAGTTTACATTGTACCCTGCACACCCTGCACAGTCCCGGAGCCCCAGGCAAAAGGCACGGCCACAGTACCGGCAGAGGGGAGGGGGAGCAAAAGCAAAACGACCAAGCAGTGCATCAACTGCTTGGTCGTTTTTGTACGGAAATCAATCGCCGAATGGACGATATGATTTGTCATCTCCAGCATCGTTCCCAAAGGGCTCCACAGAGATGTCGCGGGACGGTGTATAGACGGGGCCATTGTAGTTGCGATACTCGCGCTCTAACAGGTCATACTCGCTTTCCGGCGGCTCGGGGTCAAGTGAGTCGGAGTAGCACTCCTCGCGTTGATATTTGACGATGCTGGTCAGGCCATCAGCCACATCGCATACTGCCTCGACACCTTTACGATTTAGACGCGCAAAGGAGAGCAGCAGGCTGTCAGGCAGATACAGTACCCCGTCCCGGCCACCGTTGCCGAGCTGGACAAGCGTGAGACCAGCCGACCCGTCGTCGGAAAAACGGATGTTCCCTTTTACGCCACAGGCAGGGTCAAAATTTGCCCGCTTGAGCAGCTCATCATAGCTGATGCCCAAAAACTTTACAATTTTTTCGATGGCAGAAACCATTGCATCGTCTTTGCTATTTTTATCGCTATCGGTATTCCCCAAAATCAGTGTCTCTACTGATATATTTAGGGCTTTCGCCACTTTTTCGAGGGAGCTGTATTTAGGACTGCTTGCATTTTTCTCCCAGTGGCCGATTGTCTGGTACGGTACACCCATTATCCTTGCCAGGTCTGCCTGTGTCATCCCGGCATTAGTGCGCGCAATCTTAATGCGTTCTCCAATCGTCATAGTAAATTCCTCCTATTGCCTACATTATACAATAAAATAATAATGCTGTCAACGATAAATTAAAAAAATATTGCGCAAAAACCAATTCATTATATATTAAATGCTTTTGAAACAAAAACATAAAAAATATATTGCAAATCGGCTTGACATTAAAATTTTATTATGCTATGATTTGACCATGCAAAAGAAAACGCCTCTCACGTAGAGGCAGAAAGGATTTGTAATATGTATGCAAAATCAGAATCAGCGACGGTTGCTATCTCTGATACTCCGGTACTATCGGAGACCGTACAGCCGCAGGATAAAAATCAGCCGGTCAGCACTGCAGCTACAACTGTCGCAGCGGCATCTGGACAGCAGGTTGTCCCTGGAAGCGATGATGCAATCATCGGTCAGATTACAACATCCAGCGCAAAGGAATTATATTGTTCCTTGATGGCCGGGACACATCCCATGTGCCAGGACAATAAAATGGCCATTATGATGTTGCTGAGTATCATTAGTTGCTATACAGCAGATATGAGTCAGATTGACCGGATTTTCCGACGGAGCACACTCGTTCCGACCTGGTGGGACAAGCCCCTGGAAAGAGACGGCCGGAAAAGCGGTATGGCAAACGGCTCATATTACATCCAAAAGGTGATATTTACAAATCGGATTATGCTGCTTACGGTCTACGGCTGGCAACCCCTGGTAATGTACTACCCCGATGAAAACACAAAGTATGGCCGCGATGATATTGGCATCTCAACCCTGTACTGTGATATTTACCGTGACTCTGTCCTTAAGTGCGCCGAACAAAACTGCTGGTATATTTATGATGGGCAGCGTTGGGTAGTAAATACTGAGAGAGTGATAGAGACCTGTAAGGCATTTACGCAGGCCCTATGCGATTATTACAAAATAGTGGCGTATCTGGACGAGCTTGCGTTCCCCCAGAATGGAGAAGGTGAGAAAAAGAGCACCAAAAATCATCCCTATATCCGATATGCGGAGTCTATAAAATCACGCCGGGTGCGCGAGACGCTTTTGAAGGATGCACAGTCAGTGCCGGGGATGTCTATTTCCAAGGCTGATTTTGACAAAGATGTATACCTTATCAACTGCAAAAACGGAACTGTGGACCTCCGCACCTATACATTGCATCCGCACACACCTACTGATTATATTACTCAGATGGCAAATGTGACATATGTTCCAGGGGCTCGTAGCCTGCTTTGGGAACAGCATATCGCTACAATTATGGACGGCGATATGCAAAAAGCGGAATTCCTGCAAAAGACCATCGGCTATGCGCTGACTGGGTCAAATAAATACGCCTGTATGATGATTCTCTACGGTCCCAGTTCCCGCAACGGTAAGAGTGCGACGGTGGACACCATCAATAAGATGTTGGGAGACTATGGAGGCGTCGCAGACCCCGAAACTTTTGCGCAGAAGCGGTTTGCGAACAGTAGTGGACACAATGATGGATTAGCGCAGCTCGTGGGTAAGCGATTTGTCAGCGTCCCGGAAGTAGATAGCAACATGACTTTATCATCCTCGCTGGTTAAACGCTGTACTGGTGACGGCCTCATCACAGCGCGGGCCATCTACGAGAAACAATTCTCGTTCACCCCACAGTTCAAACTATTTATGCACACAAATCATTTACCCCGAGTCAATGACCTTTCGATGTTTGATTCTGGTCGCATAAAAGTAATTCCCTTTACACATTATTTCAAGGCAAGTGACCGTAATCCTAATATGGTTGCCGACCTAACGACCGAAGAAAACCTGAGCGGTATTTTTAACTGGGCGCTTGGAGGACTACAAAAGCTGGAGAATACCGGTTTTGATGCTCCGCAATCTGTTTTGGACGCAATCGGATTGTATCGCCAAGATTCTGACCGAGTTGGCAACTTCATTCGTGAGAGGATGGAACAGAGGTCAGGAGACGCCTCCACGACAGAGGTATTTGCTGCATACAAGCTCTGGTGCGAGAGTTCTGGTCTCCGCCCCGGGCGCGAACAGGACTTTAAGCGTGAGATGGAGCGGCATGGCATCAATGTGGGACGCCCCCGTGTCAATGGCAGGCAGGTAACATCATACCTCGGATGGGTATTGGTACAGTCCTGACAGTCTGCTTCGGAGGTGTATTGTAAATTGTAATGAGATTAGAATATATTTCTGGGGCCGATGATTTAGCCAAAGAGGCCGCTGCTGCCGGCCTGCCCAAGCTCAACGGTACGGCGGAAGAAATCGCACAAGCCGAGTACATACGGGCAGAGTTGTTGGATAGCGCAGAGATGTTTTTGTGGGAGAGTTGGGAGGAGACCAATGAGCTCGATGACGCAGCCGTCAAAGAGCATAACCTGCAAGTGCTGCACATCCTGGGACAGATACTTGTGCAAGTCCGATTGGAGCCCAGCGCCGTGTGGTGGATAGACCACGGAAAGGGTGATGGAGCTCAGATGTTGAGATGTATTTACCGGGCACAACATCCCGGAGCGATACTATTATAATTTTTAATTTTTTCTGAAAGGAATGTATTTAAAATGCTTGAGAGCAAGGTTATTAACGGCAAGATGTACGATACTCGTACCGCAAAAGTAATGTTCCGCATCGAAGATGATGGAGGTTTTGGGAGCCCTTGGTATAGAGAGACATTGTATCGTAAGCGTACCGGCGAGTATTTTTTGTATGGCGAGAGCACGGATTGTTTCTCCCGTTATTGCGGTGGCGTAATTATTCCGTACACACTGGATGAGGCCAAGCAGTGGGCTGAGGAGAATTGCAGCGGCGACAAGTATGTAGAGATTTTCGGGCAAGTCGAGGAATAACATCATAGCCCGCAAAGCGAACCCATCTTCGGAGGCGTATGTATTGTAGCAGCGACATCCAAGAAGCAGGAATTACAATCAATAGGAGGACATTACAATGATAGACGACGATAATGTTAGGCTCTACCACAAAAAGTGGACGCCAGAGAAAATCCGGGAAGCCGAGGCAAAGGAGGCAAAACGCGAAAAAATACGGGAGATGATGGACAAATACAGCATCGTGGTAGATGCTGGAAAAGTGATTGTCCAATGTGAGACCACGCCCGAGCAGCAGGACGAGATTATGGCTGCTGTGCCGGATATTGTAGAGTGTTGGGAGTACGACGAAAAGCTTATGGATGCAAAGTTAGATAGGATATTTGAATCGCTCACATGGCAATGAGCGGGATTGCGCCCAAATACTTATATTGCGATTTTGCCCGTCATGTGGTATAGTCTGAATGTGCTGATAAATGAGCATTTTCCAGGCCCTACTATCTGACGATTGATTGAAAAACGCGCCGTCTGTCGCACCAATCCTGGCACGGCAGA
>OGGQ01001181.1_pt1 | contig 35420 bp, 23 predicted proteins | sample 1571191 | NCBI WGS metagenome assembly OGGQ01 (sample SAMEA2582061, study PRJEB24529) | metagenome | biome: Human gut stool | place: China | collected 2011
CTTTGTGCAGTCCTTCCCGGAGAATGCCCCGCCGCCGTGACGGGCATATCCGCCGTAGGTATCCACAATGATTTTGCGGCCTGTCAGTCCGCTGTCACCCTGAGGCCCGCCGATCACAAAGCGGCCTGTAGGGTTGATGAAAAATTTGGTATTTTCATCAATCATTTCCGCCGGAAGGATCTCGTCAAATACATATTTCTTAATATCCGCATGGATCTGTTCCTGGGTCACCTGATCGTCGTGCTGTGTGGAAAGTACCACCGCGTCCAGTCGTGCCGGCCTGCCGTTCTCATCATATTCCACCGTCACTTGAGTCTTACCGTCCGGGCGAAGGTAGGAAAGAGTGCCGTTTTTGCGCACTTCGGTGAGTCTGCGGGCCAGCGTATGGGCCAGCCAGATCGGATAGGGCATGTACTCCTCTGTTTCATTGGTGGCAAATCCGAACATCATGCCCTGATCGCCGGCGCCGATGGCCTCGATTTCATCATCGGTCATCTTATTTTCCTTAGCTTCCAGCGCTTTGTTTACGCCCATGGCGATATCTCCGGACTGCTCGTCGATAGCAGTGATCACGCCGCAGGTCGTGGCATCAAAGCCGAATTTCGCTCTCGTATAGCCGATTTCAGCCACCGTATCCCGAACAACCTTCTGGATATCCACATATGCCTTCGTGGTGATCTCACCCATCACCATAACCAGACCCGTGGTCACACAGGTCTCGCAGGCAACACGGCTCATGGGATCCTGTTCCAGCAGTGCGTCCAGTATGGCGTCCGATATCTGGTCGCACATTTTATCGGGATGGCCTTCCGTTACTGACTCTGAAGTAAATAATCTTCTTTCCATTTGATAAACTTCCTCCTTGGTTTATTAATAGTATTGCTGATATGCGTATTTTTCTGATCCAAAACGGAGCATTTTTTGTTCAATAGGTCGCAATTTCCTATTGAATCATAAAAGGCCCGCAAAAAGCGGACCTGTTATTTCACAACGTCCTCTTATTGTTCGATTTCTCGCTCAGGTTGGCACCTTCCTCATAAGGGGTTGCCGTGACTTCACAGATCCTTTGTATCTCCATCACTCTGAATAAGAGTTTGCATATATTTAATTTTTAGCCGGCTCAGCCGATCTTCAGTTTGAATCTCTGGATGTCCTTATCATCGCTGACTCTCTCCAGCATCGCGCCCAGCGCCTGCAGCTTCTCATCAAAGCACTCATAACCGCGCTGGATAAATTCCACATCGTCCACTGTTGTGTATCCGTCCGCCGCCAGTCCCGCCAGCACCAGGGCTGCCCCTGCCCGCAGGTCCGGTGCGCTGACCTCTGCTCCGGTTAGATTCTGTACACCGTTGATCACCGCCACATTGCCCTCCACCTTGATGGTGGCGCCCATGCGTGACAGTTCATCCACATACTTAAACCTGTTCTCAAAAATACTCTCTGTTACGATGCTCGTTCCTTCCGCCAGCGCCAGCGCCACCGATATCTGCGGCTGCATATCCGTCGGGAATCCGGGATATGGGAGGGTTTTCACATGGGTATGAGTCAGCCTGGGCTTTCCTACCACGCGAACCGCATCGTCAAACTCCGATACCTCACAACCCATCTCGATCAGCTTGGCGCTGATTGCTTCCAGGTGCTTGGGTATCACATTCTTTACCATGATATCGCCTTTGGTAACTGCGGCCGCAAACATAAACGTACCGGCCTCTATCTGATCCGGAATAATGGAGTATTCCGTTCCATGCAGCTTTTCCACGCCGGTAATACGGATCACATCCGTGCCGGCTCCTTTTATCAAAGCGCCCATGCTGTTGAGCATGTTCGCCACATCTACAACATGAGGTTCCTTAGCGGCGTTTTCAATAATCGTTCTGCCTTCCGCCAGTGAAGCCGCCAGCATGATATTGATGGTAGCTCCCACCGATACCACATCCAGGAATATATGGCTCCCCACAAGCTGATCCACATCCACAGCCACCATGCCGCCCTGCTCGATACGGGCCTGTGCTCCCAGAGCGCGGAACCCCTTCAGATGCTGGTCTATGGGCCGGGTGCCGATATTGCATCCGCCGGGCAGAGCAACCTCCGCCTTCTTATACTTGCCGAGCAGCGCGCCGAGCAGATAATAGGATGCCCGGATCTTCCTGATATAATCGTAATTCACACAGATTGTATGAATCGTGCTGCCGATGATTCTGACTGTATGTCTATCGATCCTCTCAACGATCGCTCCGATTGCTCTGATTGCTTCCAGCAAAACATTGGTGTCGCGTACATCCGGCAGATTTTCTATAACGACCGGTTCGTCCGTCATAACCGCCGCCGCAAGTATACCCAGAGCCGCATTTTTAGCGCCTCCAACCACGACCTCCCCGACCAAAGGATTGCCGCCCTTCATAATATACTGTATCATTATGCACCTCTGCTATAGTTCAAACACTATTATTTCAAATGCGCCAAGCGCATTTTTTCTTCTTTCCCATATATCTTCCCTCAATCATTCTCTTATTATAACACAAGATTTTTATTTGTAAAATCATTTTTGTCCGGACAGAAACGGGCCAAAGCGGTCTGCCTGTTTCTGCATGCCCGCTCCGGCCCGTTTCACTGTTAAAATCGGTACAATTGTAGTTACATTTTAAAAGCTTTCCAAAAAATTGACCGGTCTCCAGAATTTCCTCCGGCGCTTACACCAAGCTTTCTGAAAAATGGCAAAATATTCGAACTTTAACAATTTACGATATTTTTCCACTTTTTTCATTCTTTTTCGGCCTCTTTGCCAGCAGCCAGATCAGCCGCTGTATCCTAAAAACCTGTTTCCGGAAAGTCTGAACATTTCTTCTGCTTCCGCGGCTTTCACAGATATACTCTTGCCCTGCATCGGATCAAACAGGTAGACATTGCTGTTGTCATAACCGACGATCAGGTAAGCGCCGTTCCCTTCTGTCATGGCCAACAGGGGCCTGCCCTGGCTTAGAAAATAATATACAACGGCGGTCAGATCACAGCCGGTCAGATCGTAGGTTCTGCCCGGCAGGGATTGTGTCAGGATTTCCAGCGGCGTTCTGCCCTCCGCAAGCAATCCTTTTACATCCACGCTGATATTTTCGTACTTGAGCATCACATCCACACAGGCCGCCAGACGACTGCTTTCATCCGCCGCTGTGGAGGTTGTGCTGACCGAAACACTGGCTCCGCTGCCTTTAAATCCTCTGCGCATCACATAATTTCCGCTGCCGTCCAGCACCAAGCCGATATCGTCATACACCATATTGACCGCCTCCGCCGCCGTCCTGCAGATCGCCTGCAGATCGCCTTTGGAATAAGCGTAATATGCCTGGTCCTCCTTGCCTGAATCTGCGAATGCCAGCAGATTGCTGTTCTCCAGTATGATCTTGGAGGGCGCTTTTTGCTGTATCCCGTTTTCACCGGCCGTACCGTTCACCTTGAGCAGATACACCCGCTTTTTCCAGCTTGTATCCTTTGTCTCCAGGCCATATACAGCGCTCTGGGGTACGGATTGATTCATGATGAGCGCATCCTCATCCGCAGCCGCAAATCCCTCCCCGGTCTTTACCGCCCTCATCAGGCGGATGCTGCCCGGCTCAATGCTGACCCCGGTCACATAGACGCCTCCAATCTCATAGTCAGTCTCGATCCCGCCATCCTCATTGATGATTTCAAGCTTATACATAGGAAATGTTCCGGCGGTCTCCACGTCCGCGGGCACATCCGACTGTCTGGCATAACCGCAGATAAAATCGTCGCCGCAAAATCCCAGCGCCTTTAAGTATTCACCCTCTCCGGCCGTAACCGTCTGCTTTTTCCCGCTGTCCAGATACATGACCTGCACGCTGGAAGCCGCATAGGGCTTCTCTCCTTCCTGCCAGGCGATCACACTGCGGTCGTCGCTGATCACCAGGGATTCCTCATTCACATAATCCACAACAACCAGGCACTCATTGCCCACAAAATCAATCGCATAAATGCTGTTATTGAGCATCAGATACAATAGACCGGTATCGCTGATATAGCTTAAAGTGCCGAGCTCTTCCTTCATAATAGAATACGGCTTTTCATAGGGCAGGTAAAACACCTCTTCCAGCGCATTCTCCTCGCTGTGGTAGCGGTAAAATACCAGCCCCACCTCTCCCTCATGGCTGCCCCGGTTCATATATCCATATACGATAAAATCCATATTGCCCTTATCATCGCTTCCCACCATCTGGATATCGTGCTGGCGGTAATCCGTACGCACACCGTCGTCATTTTCATCCCGAAAACTGAAGATCCTGGTCAGATCTCCTGTACTGCCCTGATAGCCCCAGAGCTCTCCGTTAAGCACGAACCGCTGCCATGATTCACTGCCGGTACCATCCACTTTGACAGAGCCGCTGCTTAAGATACCCAGATCAATATATCCGCCGGAAGAGGTAATCGTATCGGGCTCCAGCAGCTGGTCCATGCTGCGGTTAAAGGTCAGCAAATACCACTGTGACTGCGATTTCTGAAGGCAGTAGGTCTCCTCCACATCGTAGGTTCTCACAGTGCCGTCTTCATCCGCGGCTTTCACGCGGTAATTCAGCCGGATGGTCCCAATAGAGGAGCTGATATCCTTGACGGAGATCACAGGCTCTGTGATACGGCTGGGAGACAGTTTTCCCCAGACAATCTGGCTGTAGCTGGTGCGCAGACTGACATCGCCCAGCGTATCCTTGTCCTCCGTGGAATTTTTCATATAAACGGCCAGGGATTTAGCAGCCTCCTTATCCAGAGTCTTCAGGCTGAAATCCGTGACAAAATCGATCATCTCTGCGGTATGCAGGGAATCTGAGTACACTATATTGCCATAATAATAGACATTGCCCGAATCCCGGGTGGACACAATCAGCGTCAGCAGATATTCCGTATCCTCTTCCAGCAGATTCTGTATGGGCAGCACGGCCGTAATGCGGTCTTCCTGCGTATCCCAGGCCGTAAGCTGCGTGCTCTCCACCAGCCGCTTCGTATCCAGGCTGCGGATTTCATAAGAAATATTCACCACCTCACTCCCATAGCGGTCAATCAGCACTGTAAGGCGCCGGTCTTTTGGCAGAGGCGTGGTGGTGTCCTTCATATACTGGCCCTTCATCGGTGCGGTATATCCGTGCATGCGGTTGATTTCCCTGCCTTCAAATTCCATGTAAACCACCGGCAGCACTGCCTCCCCCATGGTCTCATAGGAAGCGGATATCTGCCGGTTCTCGTCCTTGCCAAGCAACACCAGTGCGGCCATTCCGGCCACGGTCGCCACAAAGATCAGAATCAAAACGACGATTTTTTTCCAAAGTTTTCTCATGCAATTCCTCTTTACCCCGGTGCCCCGGAGTGTCTGACTGATATAGTAAACGCCATAATCCATAGAATTATGACGTTATTTCGTGTACCTCCTGCCATGAAATACCTGCCATGGCTATATTATATTGTAAAGGGTGAACCCGGAAACCTCAACCTTAATTTTATTAACTTTTTCTGTCATGAAACCTTAATATTACTATTCACGGCTGCCCCGCCATTCGCGGGAAGTTACGGTAACTGTGAATAGTAACGCCCTAATAGAACCATGGGCGGCAGTTTCTGCGCAGACATCTCCGGCGGTATATTTCCTGCAGCAGCATGACTTCAACCGCATTCCTAAGCCACTGGTCCGGTCCCGGCCTCCCGCAATTTCTGCAGGCGGTGGTTTCCACATCGTCTTCCTCATCATCCACATCTGCCTGAGCTTCCAGGGTCTTCAGATTCTGATATACCCTGTCGCCCATGCGGCTGATGGCAAAGCGGTCGGGATATTCATCATACATGGGAGAGCCTTCATATTCGTGGCGGTCACATTCCTCTTCTACCGCTCTCTGTATCCTTTTCATATGCTCCGGATACATGCCTCTTAGATATTCCAGATCCGCTTCCGCTTCGTAGTCCATGCCGCCTTCATAGGGCGTCCACATGCCGCTGTAACCGACATTTCCGGCACTCTGCATGGCGGAAATCATATAGGGATCATCCGGTAAACCGTAATAAGCATCACAGGCCAGCGTTCTGGGTGCCTGATATCTGCCGAACATACCATAATTTTTATAGGAATCCATATGGCAAACTCCTTTATGCTTACTTTTATAGTAATATGGTATGCCCGGCAGAGGAATCCGTGTATGATGTTGATGTGTTAATGCGCTAATTTTCTCATTGTCTGAACCGCTATAAATTTTTCCAAAATTTTGACCGCCTAGGCAGCGGCACCGCGTTCTCAATAATCGTTCAGTAAAATTGGGCAGCCAAGATAAATAAATGTCCTGTCGGTCAGCTCGTCATAGGAAAACGCGATATTGATATTCACCCGCCTTCCGTTAATCAGCACGTAGTCCTTTACATTTTCCGTGTATCCATAGACGGTATAGAGTTCATCGGTGCGGTGCCCTTCCTGGACTTTCGCCCCCATCTTCTTCATCATCTCATCGGTGATCACATCTTTGGCGGCCAGATCCAGACGGCTGTCACAAATACCGGTCAGCTCCAGCGTCACCCTGCCGGCCAGCCGGTATTCCGAAAGCAGGTCCTCCATCAGTTTTTTATAGGGAAGGGCGCTGTCCAGATTCTGGTAGATTGTGAGCTTTGCGTAGAAATAGTTCTCCACCTCCACGTCGTGCTCCCCTTCCCTGTCCTCCACTGATACAAACCGCAGGGTCGTGCTGCCGTTTTTTCCGTCCTTTTTAAGCGACGTTTCCAGCCTGCCGCCATCCCGCACTTCGGACAGTTCATAACCCATCGTTATGCCAAGGTCCGCTGCAAAGGACTTTAGCAGTTCTTCTCTTTCTCCGGCCAGATAATAGCCGCTTCCGGCAGAGGAGCTGATTTCCAGAGTACACCTGGATTCGCTGTAGTCCACTCTGGAAAATGCGCTGATCACCTTATTTTCATCCTGGTTCTTCGCGGAACCTGACATCTGCATCAGTGCCAGCAGCCATAACAGCCCAACCAGGCCAAATACCACTTTTTTCGTCATTCTATTCACCTGCGCTTTTTATGCGCCGCATATATTTGAATTTGTTAAAAGTGTTGCCCGGTTTTCAGTGATTATTCACTGTGGATTGCATGCCCATCACAAAGGTATACTAAAGTACACCAACGTCCCCATACCCATTTTACTGCGGATATGAAGTTCGCTTTCCTCTGAATAGGCCAGCACCAGACGGTGACAGCAGTTCTGCAGGCCGATATGATCCGCCGTATATTCCACCTCCTGTGAATGGAAGTTTTCCCTTATCCTTTGAAGCCTCTCCTTTCCAATACCGCCGCCGTTGTCGCAGACCCTGATTTCCATTCCTGATCCGCGGCTCCGGACGGTTATCTTAATCTTTCCGCCGGACTCCCTGGACTTTACCCCGTGCACGATGGAATTTTCCACGATCGGCTGCAGGATCAGGCGCAAAACCATATTGGACAGCAGCATATCTTCCACATCCCACACCACCTGGAATCCGTTATCGTACCTGGCCTGCTGAATCCTTATATATTTGCGGCAGTTTTCGATTTCTTCCTTTAAACTGACCATCGAATCGCCGGATTCCAGTGAAAAGCGCATGATATCCGAGAGGTTTTCTACCATGCTGTTCGCCTGGGTCTGGCGCCCCGCCGTCAGGGAAAGGATCTCGTAGTTGATCGTCTGCAGCGTGTTATACAGGAAATGAGGATTGATCTGGTACTGCAGCGCCTGCAGCTGGGCCGTCTGAAGGCGGTATTTTCTCTCGGAAAGCTGCACCTGCAGATAGTTGTTTTCTATGAAGATACGTATAATATTGTGGAGTATCTGCGAATACATGTCCCGGTTATTATATTCCACCTGTGGCAGCGGCTGCTTTTTATCGGCATAATCAAACAGCGTCACCACTTGGTTCAGCTGGCGGTAGCTTTTCAGGGACAGGCCGTAAGCCAGGATAATGGTCACCACCGCAATCATGAGTGTGATCAGAATTGTAACCCTGGCATTCTGCATGGCAATGGAATACAGCGTGCCTTTCGGAACCGATGTTATGATATGAAGCCCATATTCCGGATAGTCAGCTGTCATGATAAAGCTGCCGCTATTTGCGCCTGCATTGATCCGGTCATTTAAAGCCGCAGCCTCCGCCTCCTGCAGGGCCGCGTTGTGCATCAGTATACGGCCGCTGTCATCCGTTATGATGACGGACTGATTCTCATAAAACATCATAGAATCATAGATCCGGCTGATATCTGCAGCGGAATAATTGACCGCGCTCCCTCCCGCAAAATTATGAAATTTGCAGAATACGGTTATGACTTCTCTGGGCTTCTCGAAACTGTAATCATTTTTGTTACGTTTCGTAATCCACTGCTCTTTCTCTCCATCCACCAGCATTTCAACCCACTCCCGGTCAGTCAGCGAATCCAGGAAGACAAAATTCATGGCCGAAGTATAGACTCTGTTAATGGAATTGGGCAGATAGATATATATGGAATCCGCAGCAGAATCGGAATTGACCACCGAGTTTATAAAAGCCGAAAAATGGCGGATGGAAATCATCTCCGGATACTGGATATCTCTGCTGTTCATCATGCGGCTTAAGCCGGAGGTAAGGCTGCTGCTCTCAATATAGACATTGACACCCTTGCTCTCTCCGGTCAGCCCGTCCAGATGATCTTCAACCAGATTCAGAGAATTTTCCATGCGCCTGCCGATGTCCTCGGATGCCTCCCTCCAGGACAGCCATACCATAACCGCTCCCAGCAGCAGAGTGGGCAGCACAAAAGCGCAGAAAAATGTCAGAAAGTTCTTCTTAACAAACTGTTTTTTAACATTGATCGTCTTCACCGCCAGCCCCCTTCCGCGACCTGTATTCCCTCGGTGCCGTGCCGTAAAAGCTGCGAAAGGCCCTCGTAAAATTCTTAGGATCGTCATAGCCGAGGCGTTCCGCGATCTGATAGGTTTTCAGCACCCCATCATCCAGCATCTTTCCGGCACAGGTCATCCTGGACTCCAGGATGAAATCCGAGAAATTTCTTCCTGTATACTGCTTGTAAAGGGCGGATAGATAGCTGGCGCTAAGTCCCACTCTGGCGGCCGCGCCCTTGAGCGTAGCGCAGCTTAGATTTTCCAGCACATAGCGGTTCACCTTTTCAACTACTGACATATAATAACTGCCGCCCCGGTCCTCTTCCTCCCGGTGTTCCAGATCCAGTCTCACCCGTATCCTCTGAAACACGTCCAAAAGCTCCTGATATTTCACAGGTTTTAATATGTATTCGTATACGCCGTATTTGATCGCCTGTTTCGCATACTGAAAATCCGCGTAACCGCTTAAAAACACGATCACCGGTTCTTGTCTGTCATGATGCAGTTCCTTAGCAAGGCGGATCCCGTCCATCCCCGGCATGGAGATATCCGTCAGCACCACATCCAGAGATTCCTTCTGCAGATACTCCAGTATACCAAAACCGTTCTTTGCCCTGACTCTGATTTCAAATCCCATCTCAGCCCAGGGATAATACTCACAGAGCCCCGACAGCAGCCGGCTCTCGTCATCGGCTATTCCCAGCTTGTACATTCTACCCCCCCCATTTAAAATTACTGTAACTCCATACTATAATTTTCACTTATGCAAAACGTTTTGTCAACGGGCGGGGCTTTGGCAATCCGTCCCTGTTTTCGTAAAAAATGACACTTTTTCGTATTTGGCCGCACTGTTTTACCGATGTCCCACATGCTAAGATAAGGGTACAAAAGAAGCACACCGAAGTGTGCGCAGGTCATCAACCTTCGGTTGGTGACATTAAAAAAGGAGGGTTTATATGAAAATGAAACGAACGGTCAGTTTATTCTGCGCATTTCTGCTGGCTGCCGGCCTGATGGCAGGGTGCCAGCCAGTCAAAAAGGATGCGTCCGGAGAATCTACCACGGCAGCTGTCACATCCGCTGCCACCGAAGCGCAGGAAACCTCTGCCGCCGGTACCGCAGGACAGAAGGAGCCGGTAACCTTAAGATTTTCCTGGTGGGGAGGAGATACGCGCCATGAAGCCACCATAAAGGCCATCGAACTCTATATGGAAAAAAATCCGCATGTCACCATCGAATATGAATATATGGGCTTTGACTCCTATTATCAGAAGCTCCTGACACAGCTTTCGGGCGGGACACAGCCCGAGATCGTTTCGGTGGATTACAAATGGATCGGCGATCTGATCGCACAGGGCAAGCCTTTCCTCAACATGAACGAACTTCCGGATCAAATTGATCTGTCCAGTTTTGATACGGATTTCATCAATGAATACTGTGGACAGGACGGCTACCTGATCGGAGTGCCCTGCGGCATCAACGGCAGAGGCGCGCTCTACAATACAGAATTCTTCGAAAAATACGGTCTTACCACCGCAGACGACTGGAACTGGGACGATCTGCTGGCTGCCGGCAGCAAAGTTAACGAACAGGATGAAAACGCTCATCTGCTCTTTTTGACCAATGATGTGCTGGTCTATATCACCCGTGACCTCATTAAGCAGAAATACGGTGAAAATATGATCAATGACAGCTATGAACTGATCTGCACGCCGGAAGATCTGGTGGAATGCATGGATATGGTACTGCAGCTGGTGGAGACAGGCACTATGCCGCCTTTTGAAGAGAGCGTATTATATGAGACCGTATTTGCCGACCAGATCCCCAACTGGCTGGAAGGCAGCTGGGGCATGACGGTCTTAAGCGCCTCCAATCTGCCTTCCATCGTTTCCGCCTCTCCTTTTAAAATCGGGACTATGCGCTGGGTGGTGGCGGATGATGCTAAAGATTCTTCCATTACCATAGCTCCTACCATGATGCTGGCCATCCCAACCGCCTGCAAGTATCCGGAAGAGGCGGCGGCTTTCATCAACTGGTTCATGAACGACGAGGAGGCCATCCGCATCACAGGTGACACCAGAGGAATCCCGGCCAATAAGGACGCGCGCGCCATATTGGAGGAGGACGGTCTGATCTCTCCGGAAGTCTCTTCTATGCTGGAACAGGCCCTCGCAGACGGCGGCAGCCCGGAAAACGGCCCCACCTTAAACTCCGAATGCGCAGCGATTATCAGCGACTACTCCCACAAAGTCGGATATAAGGAGCTGACGCCCGAGGAAGCCGGACAGAAACTGTACGACGATCTCGTCTATACGCTGGAACAGTTAAAAAAGCAGTAAGAAATTCTTTGTCCCGCTTTGGAAATGGTCCGCAGTCCGGACCATTTCCGGCTTAATAAGCGGCGGCTTATGCACTGCGGAAAATCGAGGTAACATATTATGAAGAAATCAACCGGCAGATCTGTCCGAAGGTATAGGAAGAGGGATTATGCGGCATTCATTTTTATCTCCCCGTGGATCATCGGATTTCTGGTATTCCAGGCCTATCCCTTTCTGTCCTCTTTTGTGTATTCCTTTACGGACCTGTCTATGCTGAAGCCTTATAAATTCATAGGTTTGTATAACTTCAAGGAAATATTCACCCATGATCAGACATTTATACAGTCCCTCAAGGTAACCGTCGTCTATGTGCTGATCTCCGTACCGCTGAAGCTCACATTCGCCCTCTTCATCGCGATGCTGCTGAACCTGAAGGTAAAGGGAATCGGTGTGTTTAAAACGCTCTATTATCTCCCCTCCATCCTGGGCGGCAGCGTAGGAATCGCTATTTTATGGAGATTTCTCTTTAATAAAAACGGATTCATTAATCAGCTGATCGGAAGGCTTGGAATGCCTGCGGTAGACTGGCTGGGAAGCCCCGATATCTCACTGATCACCATCAGTCTGCTGGCTGTCTGGCAGTTCGGCTCGTCCATGATCCTGTTTCTGGCCGCACTCAAGCAGATACCGCAGGAACTCTACGAGGCCGCCCAGGTAGACGGTTCCGGCAGGGTGAGGATGTTTTTCAAGATCACCGTACCGATGATCACGCCCATCATTCTCTTTAATATCGTGATGCAGATGATCAACGCATTTCAGGAATTCGCGGCCCCCTTCCTCATAACTAAAGGCGGACCGTTAAAAGCGACCTATCTCTACGGGCTCATGCTGTACGACAACGCGTTCACCTATCTCAAGATGGGCTACGCATCCGCGCTTTCCTGGATCATGTTTGTCATCATTTTGATTCTTACCGCGCTGATTTTTAAATCATCCGCGTACTGGACTTTCTATCAGGACGGAGGGAAATAAGATGAAATTGAGAAAATGGAAGAAGGCCGGCAGGTTCCTGAACTACCTGTTCCTAACCGCGCTGGCAGTCATCATGATCTATCCTCTGTTCTGGCTCGCTGGATCCGCCTTTAAGGACAACAACGAAATCATCACTTCCTTAAGCATTTTCCCCAGGGAATGGAAGTTCAGTTCCTTCGTGCAGGGGTGGAAGGGAAATGGAAAATACACTTACCTCGTATTTTTCAAAAACACTTTTCTCCTGGTGGTTCCCACCGTATTTTTTACGGTATTCTCCAGCCTGCTGGTATCCTATGGGTTCGCACGGTTTCGCTTTCCTTTAAAAAAGCTGCTGTTCGCCCTCGTGATTTCCACGCTCCTCCTGCCGGAACAGACGCTTCTCGTTCCCAGGTATCTGATCTTTAACCGGCTGGGCTGGCTGGACAGCTACCGTCCGTTTATCGTGCCGGCTATGTTTGCCACTTATCCGTTCTTTATCTACATGATGATTCAGTTCATACGCGGAATTCCGACAGAGCTGGATGAATCGGCCAGAATCGACGGCTGCGGCGCCTTCGGAATCTTCTCCAGGATCATACTGCCGCTGTCCAAGCCGGCCATGTTCTCCGTCACGATCTTTCAGTTCGTATGGCGATGGAATGACTTTTTTAACCCGCTGATCTATATCAACAGTGTAAAAAAATATCCGGTATCCCTAGCGCTTAGGATGTCGTTAGATGTGGCGGATACCGTGCACTGGGACCAACTGATGGCGATGTCGCTGGTTACGATGCTGCCGCCGGTGCTGCTGTATATCTTCGCACAGAAGTATTTTGTGGAAGGGATCGCTACTACCGGACTCAAGGGGTGAAGGGGCATGTAAGATGGGGGGGGGGCGAAAAGTCCGCCGGGGAGTGGCGGCGGTATCCCTCATTGGGACACGCTCTCGCTCTGTGAAGCGCGCAGCGGTACTAACGTCACAAAGGACGTGACGTAAGGACCGGCGGGCTTCAAAGGATCCCAATGAGGGATACCGCCGCCACTCCCCGGCTGGGTTATCGGATGTTCGACGATCTTATATGCCTGTGGAGAAATAGGTCGTAGAAGGCGGGGTATGTGTTGGTTCGGGGATATACACAGTTGGAGATAAGTTTGAAGGCTACCTTTGTGGGAGTTTGGAAATAGATTTTATTATTAATAATTTGGAGGGTATTATGCGGAGATTTGAATTTAGGGGATATGAAATTCACAGTTCCAGGATGTGGCAGATGGCGCAGGTGGATCTGGCGCTGGAGTTTATGAAGGAGGAAGGGCTCAATGCTCTGATTTTTCATCAGAATGACCTGGTGGATCAGATGGTGTTTCCGGAGAAGTATTATGATAACAATGTGATGTGGGAAAGATGGCCGGTGAGAAGACAGGGAGTGCTGTATCAGCGGGATTATCTGAATGGGGTTATACGGAAGGCAAAGGCTCTGGGGATCGGGTTTTATCCGGAAATTAAGGAGATCTATACGGTAGAGTCAATTTTTGAGCTGAAACCGGATCTTCGAAACGCGGATGGGACAGTGTGTCCGAACCATCCGTTCTGGACGGAATTTCTGGACGCCAAGTTTACCGAGCTGTTTTTAGTCTATCCGGATGTATCCGGTGTGATTGTCAGTCTGGGCACCAGGGAGAGCCCGGTATCCATTGCGGCTAACCGCTGCCACTGTGAGCGCTGCCGCAATACCAGGGATCTGGATTGGTATGTGAATGTGCTCACCGCAATGTACCGGCCGATCGCCGCTGCGGGGAAGGTGCTGATTGTGAGGGATTTCGCCTATACGGCAGAGCAGCAGAGCCTGATGATCCAGGCCTGTGAACAAGTGTCGGATGATATCATTATCGCTCTGAAAGCTCAGCCCCATGACTATTATCCCACATTTCCTACAAATCCCGAGATCGGGCATACGGGGAAACTTAGGGAGTACATAGAGTTTGATACCTGGGGACAGTATTTTGGCATGGGCGTATCACCGATGAGTCTGGTGGAGGATATGAAGGAACGGCTGGAAATCTGCTATGAGAAGGGGGCTGCCGGCGCATGGTTCCGCACGGATTGGGAACTGGTGCATGACGCTTCCGTCCACTGCTCGCCCAGCATGGTAAACCTCTATGCCGGTGCCATGCTGACCTGGGACCTGGATACGGAAACGAATGAAATCTATCGAAGATGGGTGTCAAAAGGTCTGTACTCCCCGCTTAAGACTGCTTCCTGCCTGCAGAAGAATGAAGTTCCGGCCAATCCGGAAGCATGGATAAAGCTTAAGGATTTCATGAAGGCTTCCTGGGAGGCATTCGCTAAAGCCGCGTATATACGCGGGCATCAGTATCTGGAAAGCGATCAGCCGCCTTATACCATCGATAAGGCTTTTGAGATCATGACGGTCATTCATTCCAGGGATGACTGGGATCCGGGCGCATCTTCCAGGGTATCCGTGACCCCGGAGAATATGGAGTTTATTTTCCGCGAAAAGAAAGAAGCGATCTCCCAAACGGAGGCTTTATATGATATACTGGATATAAATTCTCTTGGGGTTTCGGACAGCTTTGCTGCGGATATGAAGGCTGCCATCGACTGCATGGTGCTGTTTGCCCGGTTCTGTGATATCACAACAAGGGCGATGTATCTCACCGTTTATGCGGAACAGACGCGCTGTGAAGACGATCTAAAGGCCGCAGAGGGCACTTTGGATGAGCTCTGCGGCATCGCACGGCAGATTGAGGCCGCCTTTAACGGAACGTTTTATCCCTATTATCTCTATTCAAGGCTTCACCCCTTAAGAATCCGGCGCTTCGCAGAAGATGTGGCGCGCAGGCTGAAATTGAAGGAGGAGAAGGTATGCAGTACACTTTATTGAACAACACGGATCTGAAGGTATCCAAAATCTGTCTGGGTACGGTGAAGTACGGCACCGATATGCCGGAAAAACAGGCATGCAGACAGATGGAACAGTTTCTGGAATCAGGAGCTAACTTTATTGATACCGCCCACGTCTATGGAGACTGGGAACCTGGCGAACAGGCAAAAAGCGAGCATGTGATCGGACGTTTTCTGAAATCGTCCGGACGCAGACACGATGTGATCTTAAGCACAAAAGGGGCTCATCCCAGGCTGAATACCATGTCCGTTTCCAGGGTGACGCCTGACGATATCCGCACCGACATCGATGAGAGCCTTAAAGCGCTGCAGACCGATTATATCGATCTCTATTTTCTGCATAGAGACAATGCCGGCATCCCTGCCGGAGATCTGCTGGGTGTGCTGGAGGAGGCCAGGGCAAAGGGCAAGCTGCGCTGGTACGGATGCTCCAACTGGAGCCTTCCCCGCATCCGCGAGGCGGACCGGGCGGCGGCCGATAATGGGTTCTCCGGCTTTGTCTGCAATCAGCTCATGTGGAGCCTGGCCGATATCAACGCAAAAGCCGTGACGGATAAAACGCTGAACATGATGGATATACCCACCTATGAATACCATCTCCAGACCGGGAAGAATGCGATGGCCTATACCTCCGCAGCACACGGATATTTGAGCAAGAGGATTGCCGGAACGCAGATTGGCACAACCGTCCGCGCGCTCTACGACAATGAGGAAAATGAAACGATCCTGTCCCTGATTCGGGAGTCCGGGCTGCCCGTTGGAGAGGTTTCCTTCGCATATCTGATGGCGCAGGATTTTCCGACGGTGCCCATCGTCACATTCCGCACGGAAGAACAGCTGGAAGAGGGAATCCGCAGCTGTGAACTGAATCTGTCGGAGACGCTGCTGGACGGCATACGGCAGGTTAAGAGACACAGCCTGTAGACTCAAATAGTGGGCAGACACATAGCCAAGTCTGTCCACTATTTTTAATTCCGTAAGCACAGAGTCCGTAGCGGTAAGAGTTTTATAAAGGGGAACACTGCTCCATAGCTGATTATCTATGAAACAACGCCCCAAAATCCTCTTTTCACTCTGCTTATTTCCTTGCTATATCCACTCTATTCTGCATAATATCAAGTATTGTCTGATATCCAATTTTTTCTATTTCTTTCATATAATCATTCCAGTCATCATCATTATGGATGTCACGAATACCTAAGATAAATTTGGTCCTAGCTTCATCGATATATGTAACTAAAGTTGCATTTACTTCACTCATTCTTTTAGCGTCTTCCACATTGTAGAAGTATGATTTCATATAATTCTTCTCAGCGGGAGCATATGGAAAATATAACTGGCTGGCTTCCGCGAATACTCTTTCCGGCTCATATTCATCCTCTGATCTTGCCACATAATTCATAAACTTGTCCGGACAGCCTAAGTTATGGCCTGCCCGTACATTATTAGGATCTCCGGAATAGAGATCAATCAAAATTTCTATTTTAGCTGCTTCTCCATTTAGGCCAATAGTCCCCTCTGCCGGCTTTTGCCAGTGAACTCCTTCCACACCGTATTTATTTCTAATTGAAATATCTTCACTATACCAATAGTCCAACCATTTAAATGCCGCTTCAGGATTCTCGCAGGCGCTTGTAATTGCGGAGTAACTGCCTGTACCGATTGACCAAATACGGGTTTTTGTCAACTGCACTCCTTCCGGACCTTTTAGCGGCGGCAATGCTACATATTCTTTAAACCGATCGGTTCCCGGTGTTACCGCCATGGAAGATGCCGTTGATGGGAAGCAGCCAACTATACCTTCTTCCTTTTCCACCAATTGCTTCAGCTGAGCATTATCCTGGGTATAGGTGGATGAATCCAGCAGTCCGGCTTCTGACAGACTATTCAAGTATATAAGTGCTTCTCTATATTCATCCTGTGCATAACTGGCTTGTACTTTACCGTTATCATCAATATAATACATGTTGTCATTATCGTAAGGTAAAAATGCATTTGACAGGAATATCTCCGGCAAACTGTCCCATCCGCCTTTTGTAGCACCTATCAGAGGAATTTCATCCATTTTTCCATTTCCGTTTGGGTCTTTCTCTTTAAATGCCTGCAGGACTTCCTTAAATTCGTCTGTAGTAGTCGGCATTTCCAGCCCCAAATTATCTAACCATGTCTGATTAATCCACATCTTTCCGCCAATTGCGCTGTGTTCGGCCTGTTCCACTTTTTCGCCAACAGGTAAGAAATATGGAATACCAACAATCCGGCCATCCGGCAGCGTTAATGACTCCCTTGCATGTTCTCTTTCCTCCAAGAGGGGTTCAAAGTAAGCGCTCTGTGTTTCCAGATAATCATTAATTGGCACAAACATATCTTTTTCAGAGTAAGTACTAATCAAGTCTGATGTCAGACATGAAATAAAGATATCCGGCATATCCTGGCCGCTGGATAACATCAGATTTATCTTCTGAGTAATATCATCTGCAGGAATCACTATATAATTTGCCTTAATTCCGGTTTTCTCTTCCATATAGTTGATTAGAAGGTTATTCTCATAATCTGATATTTGCGGATTACTTTTTACCACAACATCCAACTCAATCGGTTCAGATGCAATCGGTAACTCACCCTTTGCAGATACCTGCACAGTTGTATCCTGGCTTTGACTCTTATCTGCTGTCTCTGTTGCCGAAATTTCCTGAGTAATTTCTGAGCTTTGAATCCCACACGCACTTAAGGATACAATCAAACTTGTAACAGCAATACATCTTACTAGCTTTTTCATAGCTCTCATCGCGTTCCCTCCAATTCTGATTAGTTTTAGTATCGGGCTGCAGTATAAACAATGTTTATGACTCCGGATTATCACACATTATTTTAAACCACTCCCACTTTGAAAAAATACGTGCTGCAAGTACATCTTATTCGCTTTGTCATAATTAAAAAAGTGTAAATCTCTCATATAACATTGAAAAATACCGAAATGACTGCTATTTTACACCACATATGCGCATTTTACACTCCCCTGTCTGTTCAATCTCCTTGTTGTGTCAGAATAAATAAACGTTATCCCTTTACAGCTCCCGTTAAAGTCCCTTTCGCAAAATGCTTAGAAATAAACGGATAAGCTGCGACTAGTGGAACGCTGGAAACTACAATAAGCGAATATTTCAACAAATCTGCCATTCCCTGCTTTGCCAGCATCTCCTTCGCATCCATCATACTCTCAGCAGTAACGGTATTCATAATGAGGATATCCCTAAGTGCCATAGAAAGAGGAAGCTTATCCGGATCCGTTATATAGAGGAATGCATCAAAGTACGCATTCCAATGTACGACAGCATAGTATAATGCAAGGACGGCTAATATGGGTTTGGACAATGGGAGCACTATATTTTTTATAAATTTAAAATAATTGCAGCCATCAATTTGGGCCGCTTCAAACAGTTCCTCTGGCACATTATTCTCAAAGAAATTTTTTGCTATCGTCAGATTAAAGATATTAATCGCATTAGGAAGCATCATAACTAACCGTGAATTCAGAAGCCCTAAATTATTCATAAGCATATAAGTCGGAATCATTCCACCGCTGAATATCATAGTAAAAGTAAAAAGCATAATAAATATCTTTCTAAAAGGAAGATTTTTACGTGACAGTGGATATGCAGCCATAACGGTAAATACTAAGTTAATACAAGTTCCGAGCACCGTATAAAATATTGTATTTCCATATCCCACCAGGACTTTAGACTGCTTGAAGACCTCAGTATATCCTTTCAACGAAAAATCTACCGGCAGCAAAAACACATTGCCGGCTGACACCGCTCTCGCGTCGCTGAATGATGCGCTGATCACATGTAATAATGGTATTGCTACGACTAAAAGTGCGAATAACAAAAATATGTTATTGAAAATGTAAAAAAAAGTGTCACTATTCAATTTTTTCATATGTATTTTTGTTTCTAATTGATTTTTCATATTTGTTCTCCCTTGCTATGTTCTTGCAATACCATTAGAACAAACTTGTCTTACTAAGCTTTTGTGTAATCTTATTCACAGATAATACCAAAATTAAATTAATTACCGAATTAAACATACCAACAGTCGTAGCCAGAGGAATATCGGGGACGGACGACGACAGGCCTATGTAATAAGTAAAGGTAGCTAAGATTTCTGAAGAATCCTTGTTTAAATTATTTTGAAGCAAAAACACTTTTTCAAATCCCAGATTCATAATATTGCCTGCATTTAAAATTAACATTATAGACGCTGTCGGCAATATACAGGGAATATCAATATAAAACATCCTTTTAAACCTGCTTGCACCATCAAGCATAGCAGCTTCGTGCAAATCGTTATCCACAGCAGATAATGCCGCAAGATAAACAATCGTCCCCCATCCGCAATTCTGCCACACACCACTCCATACATAAATATGTCTAAACCAATTACTATCTGCCATCAAATCCTTTGGTGTACCACCCAGTGCCGTAACCAGATTTGAAAGCAACCCTATCTTGGGATTTAAGAGCTGCATGATAATACCGACAAGCACTACAGTTGAGATAAAGTAAGGCATATAGGTGACTGTCTGAACTACTTTACTAAATTTCTTTCTTTTGCAGCAATTTAGTGCCAACGCTAAAATTATGGGAAACGGAAATGATGCCATTAAATAATAAAAGCTTAAAGTTAATGTATTTTTAATTACTCTGCCGCATTGATAATGGCTGAAAAATTTTTTAAAATTATCTAATCCGACCCATGGGCTTCCTAAGATTCCTTTCTGGATATCGTAATCCGTAAAAGCCATAAGCAGTCCATACATGGGCCCATATTTAAAAAGGATTAACCAAACCAATGGTATAGCAAGGAGAATTAATAGTTGATATGTTTGTTTCAATTGCTTTTTCATATTTTTCATTCCAATATCTTTATTTTTTGCTATTCCCTGTCTCATCTTTTCCTCACTGTACTTGACTTACTTGATTTTCACTGTAGTTTCTTCTGTTCCTGCCATCAAAAGGACTTCTCCTTGCTCAATGACAAAATTCATGTGCAGATCCCACACTCCCAGTTCTTCCATGCCAAGATATAGATTCACAGTTTTTGTTTCTCCCGGAAGCAAATAAATCTTCTCAAATCCTTTTAATTCTTTTACTCTTCTGGTGACACAAGATTGAATATCCTTTACATACAGCAGCACCGCTTCTTTTGCGGGGACGGTTCCTGTATTGGTCACATCTATTGTCACACTGATTTTCCCTCCTCTTTCCAGCTCTTTTCGACTGATATGATCTGCCTTTAGATTGGCGTAGGAAAATGTGCTATAGCTCAATCCATATCCAAAGGAATAGGACGGTTCCGGTGACATATCTGTAAAATTTCTATGCCCCTTGTGGTTATAATAAACTGGCAGCTGACCTGAACTTTTAGGAATGGATACGCTTAAACGTCCGCTCGGACAAACCTCACCAGCAAGAATTCTCGCAACGGCAAGGCCTCCCATTTCGCCCGGATACCAGACCTGAAGCAGCGCATTTGCGGGTTTTGCCCAATCCAACGAGAATGGACGGCCACTGATGTTTAAAACAATGACCGGTTTTCCCACTTTAAAGATCGCTTCCGCCAGTTCTCTTTGTACCTGGCCAATATTGAGCTCTGCAATATCCCTGCCTTCTCCTGTATCCACTTCCGTATTATAGTGTACAATTTCTGCTGCACCGTTCTTTCCATATGTCACTTCCGGATTTCTAGCACTGCTGCCGCCTAATGCCAGAATTACTGCATCTGACATTTCTGCTGCTTTTACCGCCGCCTCCAATTCTTCTCTGGTTCCGCTTCTGATTCCGCAGCCTTTTTCATAAATAATTCTGGAATCACTGAAGACTTCTCGTATTCCATCCAGAATGGTGTACACATCCTCTTCCTTCTTCCATGAAGTAAAATCACCTAACAAATTATATATATCATGAGCATTAGGTCCAATCACTGCTATAGTTCCGGTATCTTTACCCAGTGGCAGCAGCTGTTCTTTGTTCTCCAACAGTACTACCGATTCCTCCGCCAGCTGCAGATTAATGCCTTTCATACGGTCATCACCAAAAACTTTCTCTGCTAAATCTTCCGGAGTATATGGATTTTCAAACAGGCCCAGCAGGAATTTCACGTACAAAACATGCCGTACAGCAGTATCAATATCATCCTCTTTTACTTTTCCGTGTTCCACCGCGTCCTGCAGCGCAAGAAATGACTGATTCCAGAGATTTAAATCAATACCGGCATTTAAAGCCGCAGCGCCTGCATTTTCATAACCGCCATATTGTGCCTCTGACATATCTATGGCACAGCCATCCGACATTACAATTCCCTGGAAACCATATTCTCCTCGGATAATATCTTTCAGAAGCTTTTCATTCATATGACACGGAACACCGTCAATATCGTTATAGGCCGCCATACATCCCAGCGCTCCGGCACGTACGCCTGCTTTCATGCCCTGCAGATGGATCTCACGCATTTCCCGCTCTCCGATATTGCTGCAAATACCGCTGTGTGCTCCAATAGGATTTCCAAAACCGCACAGATGCTTTAATACGGCAATTATTTTATTACTGCTTTTCAGCTCATCCGGATCTTCTCCCTGAAAACCACGCACCACATTTTCACACATGCGGGCTGCCAGATAAGGATCTTCGCCAAAGGATTCCTCTGACCTTCCCCAACGGGGTTCCTGTAATATATCCAGACATGACACCAATCCCAGGGTACATCCTCTTGCACGGATCTGCGCCGCAATACATTTTGCCGCTTCCTGATACAACTGCGGATTAAATGTAGAACCGATTCCTACATTGACAGGTATGGAAGTACCATCCAAGGCTTCATGTCCGTGAGGGCATTCTTCACTGATTAATGCCGGAATTCCGAGTCTGGTATGTTCCAGTAAATATTTCTGCAACATATTAATCACTTTTGCGCTGTCTTTAGCAGATACTCCCGGAAATTCCTTTATGTTCCATCCGTCTGCCCGGAAAGGAGCATAGATTGCCCCCACACCGTCTCCATAGGCTACTTCTTCCCGAAATATATCAGTTATTTCAAATCCGGAATCCGTTATTTTGTATCCTTCCCATCCATATATTTTCTGGTTCAGCTGACCCACTTTTTCCCGGAGCGTCATCCGTTTAAGTAAATCTTCGACTCTGGATTGAATCGGCTGCATACTGTCTTTATAAATTTCCATATTACCTATCCTCTTTCTCTGGAGTTCCATGTATCAAATAATATTCTATTTCTTCTTTGCCGGGCGTTACCGGATCCGGAGTAAGTCCGGGAATATATTTACAAGCTTCATACAATACAGCCGAGATCTTTCCGTAAACGCAGGCGCAGTGATGTACATAGGGGCCGGTTACCAATTTATGTTCCCAGGCCTCCCAGTCCGGTGTTTCCAGCCAGACATATGTGCCCAATGTTTTTGGTCCGTCTACTGCTTTTCCTTCTCCCAGGAACAAAGAATAATTTCCATTATCTCCATCAAATCTGCAGACAGTAATATCTCCTTTTTTCAGTTCCCAATCTGCGGTACCCGGTTTATGAGTAGGGAAAACAAAATGTTTGTCTGCTTTGGCCTCGTCTGGTTTTTTCGCAAGCGAATAGGGGAAATTTCCGCAATGCCACAAGAGTTCTGCGTTATCATTGCAGGGATGTCTTACTGTCAAATCAGCAAAGAAAACCGGGGAAGTACATAAAAGCGCCTCCTGAACCATAATGGCAGATATTGCTCCGTGAATATCCGTTTCACAAACGCAGGGAATTCCTTCCTCAAAAAGAAGTCCATTTGACAGACATGGCATAATACCAATCTCTTCCTGCATTTGTGTCCAGCACTGAATGCAGACTGCCGAGCAATCCAGCTCCGCACAATATTTTTTTATCACACTGTTCAAGGCCGCCACAGTCTCCAACCCATCTGACTTATCAAATACGGAACAGTCAATTCTCTGCAGCTTTTCTTTTGCTTCTGCATAATAACCGCCTTTTACCTCTTTTTCCTGTTTCACCTTGCCTATTAATTCTGACATATTAAGGGGAACTATCTCTATTCCGAATTTTTCCAGCAGTTCTCCTTCATTTACAATCATAGTCCAAAACGGAGCCGGTCTTGTAGAAATCTGCAAAATCCGAATTTTCCTGAATGCTTTTACCACTGCACACACTGCCAAAAAATCGGAAAGTCCCTCGGTAAAACGGGAATCTTCCATAGAGCAGTTTACCAGATATGTAAACGGCACATGAAATCTCCTTAACACCTTTCCCGTAGCAAATAGTCCACACTGTGTATCACGGCTTCTTACCCCGTTTTCCAATGGCGCATCATCTCTGGGGCCCCAGATTAATACCGGTTTGCCAACCTGCTTCGCCACTTTTGCAACAAGATATTCCGTACCAAAATTGGTATGCGGGCAGAAAATTCCGTCTACATTGGCATCTTTGAATTTTTTAACGACAGGCGCCACATGCTCTTCTTCAAACAACAGTCCTTCTTCATTAATATCCTCAATATCAACAATTTCCACATCAAAATTTTTTAATTTTTCCAGAAGCAGATTTTTATATCGAATCGCCTCTTCTGTTGAAAAAATTTCCCTTCTTGTTGATGCTACTCCTAATACAACTTTTCTTTTTTGCATAATAACTCCTTTCTGTGTCTTTGGTTTTTAATGATCCCTATTTATCATTGTGATAAATATTTTATATTCCGCATCCCAGTCTTTGGAATTGCATGGCTGAAATTCTTTTATATCCTGTGTATTTCTTATAATTGTCCTGCCTTCCTGCACATCTTTAACGTCTCCGGAAGCAATCAGCTGAACCATAATATTTCCGATTGCCGTTGCCTCAGACGGGCCTGCGACCACCTTTGTTTTGCAGATATCGGCTGTTAACTGGCATAATAGACTGCTTTTGGAACCGCCGCCCACCATATAGATACATGGATAATGAATGCCTGTGCATTCCATTATATGTTCTATCGCAACTCGATACTTCATCGCCAGGCTTTCATAAATACACCGGACAAACTCTCCCTCTGTTTTAGGAATCGGCTGACTTGTCCGCAGGCAGTATTGACTTATTTGCTCCGGCATATTTCCTGCCTTTTGAAAGCTCTCATCATCTGTATCTATATAGCAGCCGCATGTAATAGAATTCATTGCGCTTTCTTCCAACTGAGCATATTCACAGGTTTTTCCTTCCTGTTTCCACTGTCTTCGACATTCCTGCAAAACCCATGTACCCGTAATATTAGTCGCAAAAGATACTTTCTTCTGATATCCCCGCTCATTTGTCATGTTGAACTCTTCCGCTTTATGAGACACAACAGGCGAATCAAGTTCCGTTCCCAGAAAGGACCATGTACCGCAGCTGATAAAGATAAAGTCTTTTTCCCTGGCAGGTATTGCTAAGACCGCGCTCTGTGAATCATGGGAATCTACAGCGATGACATCCATATCGCTTATTTCCAGCTCTTTCTGTATATCAGGCCTTAACTTGCCTGCCATACTTCCGGATGATATTATTTGCGGGAACAGTTTTTCCGGAATACCCAGTTTATCTAATATTGCCTTGGACCAGGTTCCTGTATGCGTATCTACCAGTTGTGTTGTCATCGCGATAGAATACTCTGCATAAATCTGATCTGTCAGCATGTAGTTAATCAGATTCGGCATCAGCAGCAGTGTTTCCGAATTTTCAAGCAGCGCTGGCCGATCCCTTGCTATGGACAGCAGTTGATAAATCGTATTGGATTCAAGGAATTGGATTCCTGTTGTCTCAAACAGTGAAATAGAACTGCCCAATACTTCGTCGCAAACTTTTTTCATGCCCTTGGTTCTGCTGTCACGGTAATGTACGGGATTTTCCAAAAGTCTTCCTTCACTGTCCAGCAGACCAAAGTCCAGTCCCCAGGTATCCACTCCCAAACTGGTTATCACGCCTTCAGACTTAGCTGCCAAAATTCCTCTCTTTATTTCATGAAAAAGTCTGAGAATATCCCAATAGAGAACACCTCTCATGTTAACCGGGTTGTTCAAAAATCTATAAACTTCTTTCAGTTTAATACTTTTGTTCTCGTACACTCCCAGAACAGCACGGCCGGAGGATGCTCCAAGGTCAAATGCCAGCACATTTCTTTTCTCCATTTCTCTCACCTCTTTTCATCTGTTTGTTAAGTATTGCGAAGAAGTGTAAGCATATTTTTTGCCTGTATCTTCATCGCTTCTTTCGCACACTCTGCAATCTCATGATAATATATGGTTCCTTTTGTATTTTTTATCTTCTCTTCTACCGGTAAAGCGGCGGCGGTTGCTACTCCTGTAAAATAATTGAATTTCCTTACTCCTTCTACTATTGCTCTCTTTATCTGCACATGGTCTACACCTGTTGTACCGTGCATAACCAGCGGAATGCCGCAAGCTTCCTCTATTTTTTTCAGTCGTTCGAAATCCAGCACCGGTTTTTCCACAAAGAATCCATGCACCGTTCCAAAGGAGGCTGCAAGCATATCAATCTTTGTTTCTTTACAGAAGTACGCAGCCAGCTCCGGATCAGTATAATACTGTTCTATATTGTCAATGCTTTTTCCGTATTCCGTACAGCCTCCCATTCCCACTATATTACTTGGCATCATACCTACTTCAGCTTCAATAATGATCCCCAAATCATGTGCAGACTCTGTAAAAGCCTTTACTTTTGCAATGTTTTCTTCTACAGGAAGATTAGAGCAATCATACATAATAGAATTGAAACCATAACGGATTGCTTTTAAGATATAGGAATATTGAGTTCCATGATCCAGGTGCAGCACTACTGGAATTTTTGCTTTTTCTGCAAAAGCGGCTAAAAGCGGACCAAAGGTATCTATCGGCGCATACGGATCATGTACCTGTGCATGACTTAACATAATTGGCGCTCCTACTTCTTCTGCCGCTTCTATAACGGCTTGAATACCCTCTAATGTCGTCGCATTTATCCCTGCTATTGCATAATTATTCTGTTGTGCATCTTTAAGCAGCTCCTTAGGATTTACTAACATACATACCCTCCTTGTATTTGTTATTTTTGCATTCATCACCGGTTTGTAGTTTTCTCCTAAAGTGTAGCAATCCGTTTTTTTTCTGAAAAGTAGATATTTCATATATAAAGTATAAGAAACCTGTATTTTCCGTGAACCCAACACATTTAAACCCTCAAACGCTATATTCCACTAATTCTGACAATTCAGGCAGCTATTGCGGCCAGGCAGGCATGAAAAAGGGACATCGCCATAAAAGGATGCCCCTTATTAATTATCATTTTCGATTTAAAAAAAGGTTTTTAGAATTTTCATAAAACAATTGTTCCATAATATATTTTGCTTCATTTTCATCGATTAAGGCTCTAAAAGTTTCCACCTTTCCAGAATATTTACGGTAGAATCCATTGCCTTCATCCAATTGCTTTCAGCAATCATTCCTTTCCTGTAATTTTACACTCCTCTCTGATGCATTTCCCTGTATTCTGAAGGGGTAACACCATAATATCGTTTGAACGCTTTATAAAAAGTGTTAAGATTCAAATAACCTGTCCTCTGTGCAATCTCCTTTATAAATATCCCCGTTTCCTTAACAAGCTCTCCCGCCTTATCCATCCGTACCTTCTCAATTGTTGCCGCAATACTGTTCCCAATATTCTGACGAAAAATGACGGATATATAGTTTTCTGATAATTGCAGGCTTTTCGCGATCTCTACTATTGAAAAATCAGGTTCCAAGTATCTTTCAGCAATCATTCCTTCAATTCTTTCACAGATCTGGCGTGCCCTATTAGGGCTGGCTGACTGTGTGTTGTTTTCCATATACCTAAGTACTTTAAGAAACTGATTCAGGATTTTATCCCCGCTGTGCATATGTCGAATCAGATAAATACTGTCCTCTGCGTACCGTTCTATCATACTTCCATAAGCTTCTCCTGTACGCAATGTTCGCAGAAATGTACTGCATACATTTTCAACAAAATACTGCCGTTCCTTAGCCCCAATATTTTCAGCATTAAAATTCTTAGCAAACAGTCTATTCAGTATATCTGCCGCATCCTTATACTTATGCCCGGACATACAGTTCATCAGACTCTGTTCTTCAAAGACAGGATAGTAATATCCCCTTCCGTATCCTGAAACTTCTGAACTGTGAATGAATCGTTCAGCGAACGCTGTCCCCTGCGATTCCAGCATATCGAAAAGCTGACAGCAGCTTTGATACTGTGTACAAAGTTGCTCCGGCACTTCACAGTATCGGCTTAATATGCAGGTATATTGCGCCGTTTTGTCACGGTCCAATGCCTCCATTAACTGAATCAGCCCCCTGTCAATCAGTTCTGTTTCCTCTTTATCGGATGCAAAAATAACAGAGAATCGATTGATTTCTGTCTGTATCACATAGCAGTATTGAGGAGCATTCTGCCTGATAATGTCTTCTACCATCATACGAAACACATCACTGTTCTTATAATCTGCCAGATCAAACTGCAGCAATGCAACACAATATTTCTGATAATTCAAGAAATTCCCAAGATGTTTATTTACACTGGTAATTTCCAGCTGAGACATCGGAACCCCGTTCAGCAGCTTTGTAAAAAAGATGATTTTGGAAGTCTGAATATATCGGCTGAGTTCCTCCTTTAGGATTGTATTTTTACATACAATCTTTTGCAAGCTCGCATCTATACTATCTGTATCCAAAAACAGTGATGACTCTGGGTCTTCGCTTCTGTCAGAAATTTTTTTTACAAATTCAAAAATCGGTTTGGAATTATGATATGCCAAATAAACCGCCATCATAATAAAACCGGCAGATAACATGATTCCTGTTAGGAGCACCGCCTGCACATTTTTGCCCGCATTCTGATAAATCACATTCTCAGGAATAAGCCATAAGTATGTCATAGCAACCAGTTCATCTTCTTCCTCTACTACTATATGGCTTATACCATCAATTTGAATTGTGTCTCCTGTCTCCCTACCACACAACTGTTCTGCCAATTGTGTTTCAGAAAGAGTGGAATATAAAACCTCATCTTTATTTTCTATCACAATTAAGTCACTTTCCCTGAAGAACTGTGAATGCTTTAAAATTTTGATGAAGGGATTTTCTGAAAATGTAACAATCAAAAGTAACGGATTATCAAATAATAATTGATTACTCAGATTATATAATACATAGCTTTTTTCTTTTCCATCAGGTTTTTCCTTTACTGAAAGCCTACTTTCATTTTGTAACACTTCTTTTTTCCAATCGTCATATGACTGCTGCGCCTGGTCAAACCGACTGTTATAAAAAATTTCCGGCTCCATTCCTGCATTTCCAGTATCTAGGAATAACTGCGTCCTTCCCAGAAAAACAGTAATTGAATCTAAATCATCCTGCAAAATTCGATATTTCGTAAAATCATTCACAAATAATCTGATTTTTTCCGTATCTTCTACACTGTAGGGAGTTTTCAGCCTGCATATATCCATAAATTGCGGATCCTGTTTCAGAGCATACCACAGCTTTTCACTATCCAGAATTCTTTCATTCATCCAGTTTTTCTGCTCGTTAAGTGTCTCCTGCGCCAGCCTGATCTGCTCTTTTCTTTCCTGTTCTGAAAATTTAGGAAGAATAATACCAGCCAGCAGCCCCACAATCAATATTGTCAGTAATATATTTGACAGCAAATATTCTGAATAAATCTTTGGCATCTCATTTTTCTTCACTCTTTATCTCCTTGTAAGTGTATTACATTGTATCAGTGATAATTTTTTCAGTCAACGAAATTACCTTCCAATTTTATCCATTACTTATACAAGTATTTAGAAATAGCAGAAATATCAATATAATGTTCACCAGAGCCACCTGCGCTCCTGGCCCCTCTTTAACTTCAGTCTAACAAACCTCCCTGTCAGACGAAAGTGTAAATCCTTTTGGCAGGTGTAAAATAGCTGCAATAAAGCTAATTTCCCATATATCAACGGTTTTCAACTTTTGATTTCTTTACCCCTGTGCTATGCTCAAAGCGAATTAATAACAGGGAGGAGTATGCAAATGTATCCGATTTCGACTAATCTTTCAACTCTAGGTTCCAGATATACACTTATATTTGATATTGCAGCCAAACGTTTAAAACACGGTGTCCTTGGCATGTTTCTAGAACAGAGCGACCAGCTGATCTGTGGAGTGGAGTCAGAAGGTATCTCCGGAAGCTATCTTCCTTTCAGTGATCTTCCGAATCATTTCCAGGCCTTTTATCAAACTCTGGAAATGAATTCTGTTTCTTACAGGGCTGTCAACAAAGAAGGGGGATACGATATAAGTATCACTTTCACAAGCCCTTTTTGTCCTGAAAATGAAAAAATGAATACAGCTCCTATTTTTTATACAGACATTGAGATTTCGCGGAACTCTCGTCCTCATAGTCTTGTATGCGTCAGGAAAAATATAGAAAAGGGCATGCTGAGATTCGGCCTTCAAGGCAGCAACCTGAATGCAGCACCTAAGGACAACATTTGTGACTTTACCTACGAAGTGGAAACCAGCAGCCGTTTTGTACTCGGGGATTTTGCTCGTACACTACATTTAAAATTATACAGAGATGGAACGGAAGTAAAAACAGTCCCCTGCACAGAACGTCTTATCAATAAAGATGGGCATTGCGGAAAAGATGGTATTTTTGAGATTCCTTTTATTCTGTCAGATGAACCGTTTCACACGCAATTTGTCCTCTGCGGCTATTGTGATATTCGGGATTTCATCTCTGTCAACGGTACTCTCCATAATTTGCTGTATACCTCCTACTTTGACTGCATAGATGACCTGATGGACTATGCGTTGGACACTGTGGAAGATAATATGCGGCAAACTGCATTTGTTAACAGTGCAATCAGCAAGTCTTCTCTATCTCAAAGCTGGAAGGATTTTATCTCTTTCACCTTTCAGAGTTATAAGATGAACACTGTATGGTCTTATAACAATCAGGGAAAAAAGGCTTATCACGTATGGGAAGGCAACTGCATGTACAACTCCACAATGGATGTAGAGTATAATAACGGACTGTTTTACTATACCTTTTTTCCCGAAGTCCTTCCTACTTTGTTTGAGCAATGGGCTGCTTCCGAAAACGGTAAAGGTTATATTGCTCATGATCAGGGAGAAGCCTATTCTATTAGTAACGCAAAGTATTCTTATCCCATGATTGTAGAAGAAAATTGCTGCTATCTTCTCATGCTGCATACTTATTGCATCTACCGGGGCAGTTGGGAAACAGCAGCTTCTCATTACGAAGTTATTAAGCGGTTAGCCGACCGCATACTGAATGCTGATACAACTGGCAACGGCATTCCCGATACCGGAACTGATAATACAATTGATGATGCCATTCCTGCCATACAAAACGCCCGAGAACAGACTTATCTCGCTCTCAAAAGCGCCTGCGCCCTTGGCTGTTTTGCAGAAATAGCCCAAAATCTCGGACATACCGATGAGGCCAAAACCGCATTATCACGCTCACGTCAAATTATGGTAAGTGTGGACAAAGAGCTATGGTTAGGTGATCATTATGGAGTATGTACTGATACCAGCCAGAATGGCTATCGCCGTTTCCTGACTCATGAGATACTGTCCGGTCCCATGGAAGGAAAAGATTCATATTCCATTTATGCGGAAAACGGGTTGCTCTATCCGTTCCTTTCCGGTACAGCAATGCCTTACTTGAATACAGACCGGCTGAAACAGAACATCGCTGTTTCCAATGAAATTTGTTCTACGGAATTTGGTTGTAAACATTCCCATGATTCCGGCTCTGTCTGGTTCTCTCAAAACATGTGGAGAGATTTTACCGCCTCTTATCTTGGTCATGATATGCTGGATAATGTGGATCGCTATTGGGAATTCCAGAAAATTATGAACACCGGTGAAAATCTGAATCTGTATATTGATACCTTTGGAGAAAATGCTCTGTGGTATTATCCCAGGGGACTCACCTCCGTCGGTGTACTAAATGCTTCTCTACGGCTACAAATCAACAATTTTACACATGAACTGCATATATCTCCTCTGCGGCAGAGTATGCGCATTCCGCTTGTGTTCCTGGCTGACTGGAAAAAGCTTCAAATGCCCTGGGTAACCGTTAACGATGGCAGAATCACTATTGAGAACAGTCAAATGCTTCACAGCTATAAGATTATATTGCAAGAATGGCAGATCCATGAATCACAGATAAACTAACCGTATTCTGCCGGAAAGGAACTGAATATGCTGCTTAATATACTTATTTTTATAATTGCCTGTTCATCGGGCTTTCTACAATCCATCAGCGGTTTTGGTTATTCGGTGGTGTCTATGGCCACTCTCCCCATGCTGATGACACCGGTTGCTGCTACCACAGTTTCCGGAGTGGTAGGCAACCTTCAGTCCATAGTATTGTCTCTGAAGATGAGACATCACATTCGTTATCGCGTACTTGCAGTACCGCTTGTAATATCTGTTTTATCAGGCTGGGTTGCTATCTCAATTATGTCTGCACGGCCTCTTGTGGAATACAAGCGTATGTTAGGCATATTCTTAATCTTTATTGCTCTCTATCTTCTTTTTTTCAATAATAGAATAAAAATCAAGGCTAATATATTTACCGGTATCATAACAGGTATCATCAGCGGAATTGCCAATGGTCTATTCGGTATGGGCGGTCCGCCCGCTGTTATGTACATGATGGCAGCCACCAAAAACAAGGAAGAATATTTATCTACAATACAGTTTTTCTTTCTTTTATCCGGACTTAGCAATACAGCCGCAAGAATATGGAATGGCGCATTATCAGATGCAGTGTTAAAGTTCTGTGTTATTTCTATCGCAGGTATGCTTCTTGGCGGACTAGCCGGAGCAAAGGTTTTCAAGAAATTATCTCAGGACCAGATGGGGAAATTTGTATATGGCTTTATGATGATTATGGGACTGTTTATCGCATTCAAAGGATGACAGTTAAAGGAGGTATTTATGAAAAACAATACTATGAACTGGTGGCTTGATGCCAAATTTGGTATGTTCATTCACTGGGGAGTCTATGCGTTGCTGGCAGGTACATGGAAAGGAAGAACCGTTAAAGGCAACAGCGAGTGGATTATGCATCGTTTAAATATACCGGTCAAAGAGTATGAAGAGATTGCTTCCACCTTCTGTCCATCAGAATTTAATTCCGATCTTTGGGTAAAAACGGCATATGAATCCGGAATGAAATATATTGTATTTACCGCCAAACATCATGACGGTTTTGCTATGTTCCATTCATCAGACCCTTACAACATTACAGATGCAACACCTTTCGGCAGAGATCCTGTAGCTGAACTTGCAAAAAGCTGCAAGAAATACGGAATAAGATTATGTTTATACTATTCACACGTGTTAGACTGGCACGAGCCGGATGCTTTCCGTGATGATATACCACTTGATCAGCTGTCCCTGGTACAGGAAAAAAATATATCATTCCGAAGATATCTTGACAAAAAAGTGAAACCCCAATTGAAAGAGCTCCTCTCGAATTATGGAAACATAGGCGCCTTGTGGTTCGATATGCCCGGCTGCATTGACAGCACATATTGCAGGGAAATACGTGATTATGTAAAAATGCTTCAGCCTGAATGTATTATCAGTGGCCGCATTGGTCATGGGATGGGGGATTACATTACAGTTGGCGATAACAAAATTCCGCTGACGGCCTGCAGTAAACCATGGGAAATGCCGGGTACGATAAATGATACATGGGGGTATAAAGCAGGAGATCGGAAATGGAAAACTTCAGATGAGCTGTTACGTATTTTACTTAAAATAGTCAGCAGGGGCGGTAATTACCTTCTGAATGTAGGTCCCGATGCTCTGGGAAATATTCCTGAAGAAAGTGTTAGAGTGCTTAAGGAACTGGGAGCTTTCCTTACTCAAAACAGTGAAGCAGTCTATGGCGCTGCTGCCATGAATCCTTACCCCTATGATCTGTCCGAAGGTTTATTTACTTCAAAACCTGGAGTAATGTATTATTGCTGTCTGTCTGTTCCTGACAAACTGTTTCTTAGCTGTATCTCTAACCCCATTAAAGCGGTGACACTGTTAAGGACAGGCGAAGCGCTCTCATACGAAGTCACATGGTCTGAGGCTTCCATGTGCCATGATCTGGTGATTGACATGCCGGTCGAGTTTATAAATGACAATATTATTGTTATAAAATTTGAAATTGAAGGAAACACCCCTGTTTTTGAAAATATCTTCCGGTAATACTTGTTAGAGCACGCACGGCGGGCATACTATAAAGACGGTGAACCGATGATTTAGCCGGTCCACCGTCTTTATACTTATCACTATCAGTATTCTTCCACCAGATACTCATAGCATTCGAGATTATCATACCCGCATCCGACATCAGGCGTATATTCCGTAACGCCTTCCACCACCGTCTCGATCACCCGGTAATCATCATCGATCACCACATAATCCGCATCCTTGTGTTCTTTAATAGAACCCTTCTTTCCGCTTACATGGCAGACCTTCGCCGGGTTCAGGGATGCCATCTGCACCGCCTCTTCCATAGGGATGCCAAGCCGTTCCACCCAGTTTTGGATACCATAGAGGATATGCAGCGCGCTGCCGTCTATAGTACCGTCCGCGATGTGCAGCAGTCCGTCGGTACCCACCTCATATTTCTCATAGCCGCATTCATTATCGGCGGGGAGATGGTAGAGACCGGTTTTCAGGCCGGACATCTTGCCTGCATCCGCTACCAGGCAGAGCCTTTGGGGCCCCTTCATCTCATAGCAGATCCTTAAAAATTCCGCCGAGGTGTGCGCGCAGTCAGAGTTCAGCTCGTTATAAATGCGCTTATCCAGCAGGGCCGCGCCCACCACGCCGACTTCGCGCTGATGGATCATGCGCATACAGTTACCGGTCTTCTGAGTGATAACGGCACCGCGGTCGATAGCTGTTTCGCATTCCCCGTAAGTGGCCCAGCTGTGCCCGATACAGGGGTTAATGCCGTTTTGTACCAGATAATCAAGTATTTCCAGGTTGCCCGGAATCTCAGGCGCCATCGTTACAGTCACGATATGGCCTTTAGATATCTCCACCCATTTCTTCATCCGCTCCAGGTCCGGTGCACAGATTTCAGCAGGATCTACGGAGCCGAGCACTTTCGGCGAAATAAACGGTCCCTCCATATGGATACCCAGGATGCGGGCACCCACCCGTGGCTCCTCGCAGGCATCGGCAATCGCCGCAGTATTCTCCAACAGCCTGGGAGTCAGATGGTTGGTGGGAAGAAACGCAGTCACACCGCAGGTAGTCAGGGCCCTGCCCAGTTTTTTGATTTCTTCTTTGTCCGGAGACATGGCGTGCCAGCCTTTATAACCATGCACATGCATTTCGATGATGCCTGGAATAATACGCTGCCTCCCGTAATCCCGGATTTGCATCCCTTGCGTATCGGGCAGGTTTTCATCCGTGTAGATGGCCCTGATTATTCCGTCTTCTACCAGAAAAGCCCCGCTCAAGCACCCCCTCTCCGTATAGATCCGCTGCGATTTTACAAGAAATTTCATACCTTTCCCTCGCTTTCTGCCGCCCGTTACAGCAGCTTACATCTGAAAACATTACACTATTTTTCCCGCCGTCTGAACTGTTACCGCAATTTGGATACCCGCAGAAATGCCATATAGAACTGAACTAAGTAGCTCTTTTCATCTCCCTTCTCACCCCCAGTACTTCCTAAGCCACTTCTTTGCCTCTTCCTCCGACAGTTCAAAGCGCTTCTGCAGTTTCTCCTGCACACGTTCCCTCGGTATATTTTCCTCACGATTATCACAGATAAAAGCTCTAATTCCTTTCTCCATACCTTGCTCTATTCCTAGCGTTATTCCTTGCTCCATTCCCTGCTTTACTCCAATCCTAATCCCCTGCTCCCTTTCCTCTTCCAATATCTTACACATAATCTCCACTCCTTCCTTCTGCTCCTTCAAATATCTCACTTTCCTCACCACATTCGGAAACACCTCTGTCTGATAATCGCTGTCCGACTTTTTCATATACCTAAGCAGTTCATCAATCTTCTCATCCTCACAACCATATGTCAGATTCGCATATACCTCATGCACTCCGTTATCCGTTACCGTACCCTGTCCCCTGACCACTCTGTCTATATAACTAATCCCCGTCTTCTGATTCAGAAAATC
>OGGQ01001182.1_pt1 | contig 35413 bp, 29 predicted proteins | sample 1571191 | NCBI WGS metagenome assembly OGGQ01 (sample SAMEA2582061, study PRJEB24529) | metagenome | biome: Human gut stool | place: China | collected 2011
TGATGCCGGCATTCAGAGCTTTATATGTGATCATTGTCCGCAGGAGAGTGATCGGCATGGAGACAAAATTCTGGTTGTTGATCTTATTCATATTGGATCTCTGCTTCCAGAGCAGATTCACACCAAGGATCAGTGTTCCACACTGGTGTTCCATACAGAAGTCAATGATACTACGACTGATCTTGTGGCACTGGTCTTTCACAAAATTGGCATAATGGAAAGAAAGGTCTCTTAACCGCTTGGAAACAGCGTGTTTCTTTTCATGACCTTTTGTGATGATGGAGACATACTTTGCTCTCTGTTTATGGAACCATTGGATCTTGGATAAGACAGCTCCGCCTTTGTATATTGCGGATGAGTGATCATCACATACGATCGCTGCGAAGTTATCTGTTCCAAGATCAATGGCACATACATGAGATCCGGAAGGATCAAATGCAACATCTGGTTCTTCCAGTGTCAGACAGAGTAAAAAACGACCATAATACGGTTTGATCTTGACTTCTTTTAATACAGGATCCGAAGAAAGATTTGAAAAGTACAAGCGTTGCTTTTGCAAAGGCAGTTTTAAGGACATCCCGATATCGTCCCGATACAAGACAGCATCCTGGTTTGTGATGATCACAGTCGTCAGGTCACTTTTCTTATAGCGAGGCATCTTAGGCTTACCCAGATACTTTTCTGGATGCTTTTTATATTCTCTTAAAGAAGCAAGCCAGTTTTTGAAATCTGTGACTGACTGTTTGACCATCTGCTGTGCTGTCTGTCTTGGAAGTCCGGAAAAGAAATCTGCATTCTCTGTGACACGCATCATCTTTTCAAGGTGTGTATAAGAGATCACTCTGCGGACGTGCATGTTTGGATAAGATCGTTGTAATAACGCAACTTCTTGAAAGACTTCGACTTCGTTCTCTGTCCGATGTTCTTTGTCATAACCGGTAAAGATATTCCGCACACGAAAAAGAGCTGCATTGTACAACAGCTTGGACTTTCTGCACAGATCGTCAAAATATGGATATAACAGATCATCCGAAGAAATGATTCTTTGTGTCACACGGTATGCCATATGGTTGTCTCCTTTCTGATATGTTGAAAATATCGTACTTTTATAGTATAATTATACCAAACATATGTTTAGCTGTAAAGGAGATACATCATGCGAAAGAAAGATAATACAGATTATTATATAAACCGGCATAGTTGCTTTTTATTGCAATACCATATCGTGTTTGTTACAAAATACAGACATCCAGTCTTAACAGGCAAAGTAAAAGATGTTGTTTATGAACGTATCCACTATGTAGCAGATCAAAGAGGGTTTCACATCCTAGAGATCAATGGCGAATCGGATCATGTCCATATCCTGATGGAAGCTGATACAACAACTTCACCGGCGGAACTTGCAAATGTTTTAAAAACACAAACAGCACGAAAAGCACGAAAGTTGTATGGCGAAACCATTTTAAAAAAATATTACTGGAAACCTTATTTTTGGTCGGATAGTTATTTTATTTCATCTGTTAGTGAAAACAGTCTGCACACAATAAAACAGTATATTCGGAATCAGGGGAAACGTTAATGTGTCCGTCAGGACGCATTAACCCACGCCCATATTAAAATATGGACGTGGTACTCTGCTTAGATTTATAGAAGAAACATAAAATCTGTCTTGGATGTTCATAGTATGATTCCATGATCCTTGCCATCACTTTTCTCAAAATCTCTACGGAAAATGGATTAAAAAAATAGATGCGGTCTATCTGTTCTGGGAGTTGAAATTCTTCTGCATTCGCTAATGAAAATGATACCCTCTCTTTCGATACGGCTTCTTTCTTATTTTCTATTACTTTCTCATAAATGCGTTCGTCATATTCAACTCCGAGGCAACGGCATCTTGTCTGGTAGGATAAGAAAAAGTCTACCCTTCTTTACCACAGCCATAATCTAAGAGCATATTGTTCTTCCTTATAAGTCCTGTATTTGCTAATCGTTGCAGTACAGAATATGGAGTTGGTTCGTATGGATAGCGGTATTGATCGGATTGAGAGTCGTCTCTGCCCATGGTTTTGATGTGCAATAGTTTGTCCCATTTGTTGTCTTGTGTATCGTTCATAAATTGATATTCCTGCCTTCCTGTTTCAATTATTGCAGCAATCTAAAAGACCCAGAAGTCCATGGTCCCTGAGTCTTTTAGAAAATACATTTTTAAATCCAATTGCAGTCTCCACCCGTGATAGCAAGGCTTAGTAAAGCATCCATCTTTTCGACTTCTTCTTCACCCTCGATTTTCTGAAGTAACTGCGCAGTATCTAAAATATCTTCCATATTTTCATCTGGTCCAATCTCATAGTCAATCTCTGCCTCACAGTCTGGACATGGAATCTTCTCCATCATCTGTAATGAGAGAAATCTATTCCCACATTTTTTGCATTCATAATATCCGCATTTTTTTGTTCCATCTGGTACATAATACATTGTTCCTATCTCCTTTTTTGCTTTATTATCACATATTATACATCTAATCTGGTCTGTTGTCTTAGTTTTTTTGTGAGATCACAAGCCCAATAAGGATTAATACAGTTCCAATGATAGAAATCACTGTTATTTTTTCATGTAAGATTAACACTGAAAGTATTACGGTTATAACAGGGGATACGTAAATATAAATACTCGTCTTGATTGCGCCAATCCATTTTGTCGAAAGATTCCATAACAAAAATTATAATACGTTCTTTCTCACTATTTCCACCGAATTTCTTGAAAAATAGAATATTCATGCTAAAATAAATGATTGAATTATGAAATCATTATAAATGAAACAATCGTCAAAGAAGGTAGTATTATGAAATCAAAACTTAAAAATTTTTCCTTACTTACAATCAGCACACTCATTATGGCTGTCGGAATTTACTTCTTTAAATTTGCAAACAATTTCACATTTGGTGGTATCACAGGTATTGCCGTTTTAGTTGCAAAATTCTTTCCTATTTCTGCCAGTGATTTTTCTTTTGTTGTGAATATTTTATTGCTGATCATTGGATGGATCGTCTTAGGTAAAAGCTTTGCTGAAAAAACAGCTTACAGCACGATTCTTTTATCTGTAAGTTTATCTCTTTTAGAGCGAATTTATCCTATGAGTCATCCACTTACCAATGAGCCATTATTAGAGTTGATCTTTGCAATCTTATTGCCAGCGCTTGGTTCAGCAATCTTATTTAATATTGGAGCTTCTAGTGGTGGTACAGATGTTATCGCTATGATTCTTAAAAAATATACGAGTGTAGATATCGGAAAGGGCTTAATGATCTCTGATCTTATCTTTACTCTCGCAGGATTCCTAGTGTTTAACGTCAAAACAGGACTGTATTCTTTGTTTGGTCTGATCATGCGTTCTGCATTGATCGATAACTTTATTGAAAGTTTTAATCGTTCTAAATACTTTCATGTTGTAACTTCCAATGCAACATGTATTTGTGATTTTATCCAAAATGATCTACAGCGCGGAGCAACCATTGTAAATGCGACCGGAGCCTTTACAGGGGATGATAAATATATTATCCTGACGGTTCTTAGTCCTTCACAGGCAGTGAAACTTCGAAACTTTATCAAAGAACATGATCCAAAAGCTTTTCTTTTAGTTTCTAATACAAGTGAAATTATCGGAAAAGGCTTCCATTCTGTCTAGGATGGACAGCCTTTTCTCTGCTTTCTTCTGGTACAAAATACATTGTTCCTATCTCCTCGTATAATATCTTTTATTGGATTTATTTTACAAAATATTTTTCTTAAATTATCACATACTAAGAAACGAGGAGGTTTCAATGCATGAATAATAAGAAGAAACGAGAACTTACAAACGAAGAAATTGATGAAAATATCTTCGAAATGTGCAATATTTGTTCTACCACGGATTGTACTGGATTGATCCAGGTTGTTCCAAGAACAGAAGCCGAGCTTGAATCTTACGAAGAATTGTACCCCTTCCGACCACCGTTTTTACCTTGTGATGATGATTAAGTCGTCATCCATTTTCTCCTGTAACAAGATCTTATGGCCTGTTATGACTATAAGGTCTTGTTTCAATGTCCACTTTCTCTTCTAATTAGTCTGACAAAAAATATTATCTCTTATTGATTCTAACATAATTGTTTGTGGTGTAGCATCATAATTTTCATCCATCCAAGCTACAGACTCGTCGTCCAAATAATCCATGAAATCAATATATGTATTCTCATCATCCATTTCGAAAATTCCTTCTTTCTCAAAGCTCAAAACTCTATGAATCAGCTTATTATCAGGATACGTCTTTTTAAGAAATTCAATTTGCTCTTTTTTTAGTTTAAATTTTATCATACTTATCACTTCTTCCTTTTAAAATTTCTCAAATAATCAATTCCACTTTTTCCAAACATCTGGTTGATATCCTAGTGTTGATTGCTTTCCATTTCGAACAACTGGTGTCTTGATGACTTGAGGATTTTCTAATACTTTTTCAAGTTTATCTTCATTGGCAATATATTTGATCAGTGCAAGCAAGTTCTGATCTTTGCCTTCCCAATTGATCATATGATCTAAACCACCATTTGCCTGAGCTACTGAATTGAATTCGCCTTTGCTCATGCCTTTTTTCTTCATATCAACAAACTGATATTTGATTCCACGTTCTTTGAAAAAACGTTCTGCTTTCTTTGTTTCGATGCATTTTTTTGTTCCAAATATTTGTATGTTCATGCTGGTTTAAAATCCTCCATTTAGATATGCTCTAGTTTCTTTATCTCATTCATCATTAAGCGCTACAGCCTGTATTTTGCAACTTTTTGACTTCATCTTTGTATTCAGATTTCACAAGGTCCAAACTCAGGAATGCTTAAGTTGCAAAACAGCTTTCTCATCTAATCAGCTTTTATTACACCAGTAAAATGAGACTCAACAAGCTTATCCATCTGTGCTGCAATCTCTATAAACGGCAAATTCAGATCAAGTGTCCTAACACTTATCTGACTGCCATGCATCTGATACACATTATCAGGCTGGATTTCTTCTTCTGTCTTAGCATAAAGAAGCATTCCTGAAACTGTATTATCTTCTTCTCCAAATTGATAGCTTCGATTTTTTACATAGGTAAAAATCTGATACAAATTGTTTGAATGAAGCGTATGTTTATCAAAATGAACCTGTGTAGTGTGACTGTAATATTTTGCATCAATGATGAGTACTGTATTGCCACGTTGTAAGTGAATATCAGTTTGCATAACCGGCAGCATCGTTCCAACACCATCGTCTAGTGCCCACGGAATCTGCGATGCACTAACAGACAATTCTGGATAATGTCTGCTGTAATATTCCAGAATAAATTTTTCATACAGCCTGCACATACGCTGCTCGTCTACAAAGGATGCTAATCTATAGTTACCTACATCTGTTGTGATCAACATTCCTTCAATCATCAACTGACAAATACTAACTAACATTCTATATGTTTGATTATTACGCTGAAAACGAATTGATGACCATTTAATTTCTGTAGGTTCTATAGAATCTACATTCGAAAAATACAACATTTTCTTCTTCAGATCATCTTTGTATTTTGCTTTTACTTTGCCGTTTCGCAAAAGAAGCATGACTGTTGTTTTCAAGATTTGATTCAATATGTTATTTTCTGAAAGCTCATCAAAATCACAGGTAAGTACTTGTTTATGCAGTAGTTTATTTTTAATTGTATCTGGCATATTTATTTTACCACGCATAACCGTCAGCTCTTCCTGATGACTTATATATTCTCTGTAAAGTCCCTGCTTCAACTGCAGCCCTATGCCCTTGGCTAGGATTGCAGCCAGCAGATTATACATTTCATCAAAAGACTCTACTGCAACATCCTCATATGTCTCTTGCTTCAGTGTCTGAAAAGCATAGGAAAGCATATGGTAAATATTATTGATCAGAATACTCTTGTCCTTTGTCATTGAAATACCCCATGCAAAATGTTCTCCCAACGCTGTAGTTTATCTGTATCATCAAACCAATACTCTGCTAACATTGGCAATATATCAAAATCGACTACATCTTGCATCCACTCATCCGTACATTCTTTCGTATTACAAAAATAACTATGTCCAATACAGAATCCTTTACCTAGAGATTTGTCGTTTGCAATTTCTCTGTTTAGTTCCTTAATATGGTCAATCAACGTATTAAATGTATCATTTGCAAATGCTTCCTGATATTTAATAAATCCTTCCGAATTAAATCCAGGTTCCATGTCAAAGAAACTAAATCGGCGGCGAAGTGCATAATCAATCATTGCCAAACTTCTATCAGCAGTGTTCATCATACCAATGATATGTAGACGTTTTGGAACGGAAAAGCTGAGACCATTATAGGCTAATGTTGTCTTTGTCTCTCGATAGTCAGCCTCAATCAACATCAATAATTCGCCAAAGATTTTACTCATATTGCCTCGGTTAATCTCATCAATGATAAAGAAATAATCTTTATCTGGATGGTTCGCTGCTTTCTGACAGAATCTATAAAAAATTCCATACTTCAGTTCAAATCCATCCTCGACAGGCTTATACCCCATCATAAAATCTTCATAGGAATAATTCTGATGGAACTGTACAAACTCAATGCGGTCATCATCTTTCTCTCCCATTATCGAATAAGCCAGACGCTTAGCTGCATAAGTCTTTCCAACACCTGGTGCTCCCTGCAGAATAATGTTCTTCTTCCTTGTCAGAACAGTTACGAGACGATCGTATTTTGCTTCTGTCATGTAAACCTGATCTAAGAATTTTTCTTTCGAATACTCATCTTTATTTTCCTCAGCTGTTGGCACTGGATTTTCTTCACGGATCAAATCAATGATAAATTCGTATTCAGTCTTTGTTAATTTGAATAGACTTCCCTGATTGATACTGAAATATTCCATTTTTTTCAGTTCAGGACAGGCTTTCAATGTTGCAAAATCAATTGGTGATGAGAGTCCTTCTAACTTTTCAAAATATATTCTCTCTCCATCCTGCTCTGCATTTACACGAAATATAGCTACAATTTGTTTCACCGGAGTAGACTCATATCCGATCACCATATCTCCCGCCTTTGCATCAAGAAAGTTTTGGAAGATTCTACGCTTATTCCCATTGTCATTAAACAAAGTATAATTCTGAACTTCTCCCACTGGCATACTGGACATACTCCACATTTTTGGATTTGCATTCAAGAACCAGTATTGCTGTCCATCATCTTCTTGAGGCTGTGCATAAAGAAGCTCATTTGTTGAATCTTTCTTGTTCCAATAACGAAAAATGAAAAATCCAACATCTATTGTAAGTGTCCGTAATTCAGGATCCGCATAACAAGTCGACGTGATCTGAGAATTAAGCAGATTTCTAAGCTTATCGTCCTGCTGTAATTCTGCACATATCTCATCATATAATGCCATGAAATTTCTAATATTATCTACATAAGCACCTTTCTTAAACCGATAGTCACTTTCAAGTTCCGATGAGACAGCTTTTACTTCACTGAATTTGTAGATATAATATTTGTCTGGATAGCGCAGCCACAAATATGCCATGATTGCATTTTCGTACTGATAGTGCTGCGCAGCTCCATTTGTATAGCGCTCCAATAATGTATTGGAGTTGTTTTTAAAATTAGCAATTCTCTCACATAAATCCTTACTTTCGTCATATAGTTCCATATACATGGAACGTACCTCTTCTGGAGCAGCCTCTGCAAAACCGATAATCATTTTTGCTGGAAAGTTATTCGCAGAAGTAAGTAAATTACCAACCTGATCCAGCGATTTCTTAAGCATCTGTGCAAAATCAGGTGAATTAATATCCCAATTATTCTGGAAGCATTGTACAGCTTCCCATTTGTATTTTTCGTTTGGCCATTGTTGATGTACAAAAACTTTTTTGTATTCTGCTAGTATTTGTTTTAATCGAATTTTGTTGAACATTGTTATTCTCCACCTTTGTAATAATTCTGTGAAACTTTTATAGATGTCTGATTTCATAAAGCATCAGGAACCCTAAGGACCCTACTTGTTTAAATCCAGATTTACTGTAATTTATTTTGTATGCCAATTTTTTAATAGAATCTTAAATATTTTCATTTATAGTATCATCTAGTATATCCAATATACTTCTCCCTGCATCATAATATGTAATTATTGTATCAATTGATATGTTAATATTACCTCCATGAGCAAAATCATTTCTTAGTTGTACTAATGAATTTAATTTATCCTTTTTATCTGATTCCTTAACTTTTTGATCAAATATATTTCTTTTTTCCGAAGATATATTTTGAAGTATATTACTCATGTTACCTGTCTTAGGATTAGAAGAACTATCTAAAATCATCTTTTCTAAATATTTACTAGTTTCTTGCCTTGCATTAAATACTAAAAAATCAAATATAATTTGCTTAAAAACAGTCTCTATAGTTCCACTTGCTTTAACAACAGCATAGGATATTAAATATTTTGTTTTTACATCAAATTTATTTCTATCTTTGTTTATCCAATCTCTAATGATTTCTAACTCGCTTAATACATCATCGAGTTTCTGTTTATATTCATATTTCATATTTAATACCATAAATTATTTCTGATGCAAGTTCAATTCGTTTGAAAATATTTTCTATATCTGTAGTTCTATGACTGGATACATCTCTAAATTCTTCATTTTTTAATAAATCTATATAATTTTTTCGATAATCATTTTTTTCAAAATCAACTGAATTCTTTTTAATCGCATATGATGTTGCAACTGTAATTGCATCAAAAATAGTTGGACTAATTTTGTTTGTAAAATCCTCTGAATCTTTCTTTAAATTACGGAAAGTTGCATCTCCAAATGCGTTTTTGCAAGCATTAATTGTTAAAATAAAATTCTGTTTCATTTCTTTAATAATATCTTCTGTTGCATCTGTCTTATCACCCATATACCTATTCAAATATCTAGTTAAATTTATTTGCTTACGATCTTTTTCTTCTCTGTTATGAAGCTCTGACATAGCAAAGAATCTTAAAATTAATTCCATATCGGTCATTCTTGCATCTTCCTTATCTGAACCAAGAATTTCTCTCCAAATTTTATATTTATTTAATTCAATTAATAAATTATTACATCTCCCTTGATAAATACAATTCCTTATTTCTTGTGCTTTTAGCGTTCTTCCACCTGTATTAATTCTCTCAAATATTTGAAACATTCCTGTATCATTTTTAGGATGTTTTTGTTCAAATATAATTGCATGTATAGTTGTGTTCCTTATTCTTCTTTGCTCTTCAATACTTAATTCTCTAAACGCTTTTCCTTTCCACCTCTCGTTAATGTTTCCTGTGTTTGATAATCTAAAAATTTTTCCATCTCCTGAAAAAATACCATTAACAAAATCATATACTGTCATTATTCTTTGAAAGCCATCAATAATAAGCATTGTCTCATTAGGTTCTTTTGCAAAAAAGACACTGGGTACTGGTAATCCCAATAAAATAGAATCTATAAATCTACTTGCCTCAACTTTACTCCATACATACTTTCTCTGCAATTCAGGTTTCAATAATTCATCTTCATCATACATAGAAATAATTTCTCTAAATGATAAATCTGCTCCCCATGAGTTAATATTATACAGATCATCATCTGAATATTGTTCTTTTTCTTCCATAACATCCTCAATTTTAATTTCTGACACTTTTTTTCCTCCTTGTATATAACGTTGTTCTATATCCTCAATACCATTTTCTTCTTGTTCTTCTAAACAAATAACTATCCCATACAAAGTTTCATCGTCTATTTTATTCAATATTATCTTTATATTAAACAGTAATACCTTCCTAAGATTCCTATGACAAACTACTATAAAATCCTCTTGTGCCCATTTGTCATATTTATAAACCACTTGACTTAATGATAATATTTGTGTAATTTCAGACTTTAAACATACAGTTCTATAATAATACATTTAATGGCCTCCTCTAACTGTTTACCTTTAATATATATTATTTCCTACTTTATGCTTATTACACATCTATCTAATTTTACAACTTCTCTTTATTTGAATCTTCAACACCAAATTTCTTCACAAAATCCTCATAACTATTTACCCAATCAAACTTCATCTCCTTTGATACAGCTTGAAAATGTAATTCTCCACAATGAATCTTGTTTCTTTCAACTTCGGTAAGATCTGCCCATGTTTTTCCAGCTTTTGTTTCTACAATAAAATAAATGCCAATACTTGCATCTGTTAATGATTCTCTTCTGCATACAACCGCCCAATCTGGACTGTAATTTCCATATGGTGTATCAATTACGAATCCACCTTTTTTTAATTTTGTAAACAATAAAACATTCTCATTATTTTCTAATCTATGAGCAAATTCTGATTCCCCTTTACTGTCTAATTTATAATACTCATTCATTGCAGAACTTCTATCTGATTTTGCTTGAAATACTTTCCACTCCTGCTCAAAATCTGATTCTGAAATAGTATCTAATTCAAAAATATTACGTTCATCCAATTCATACCCATTTATTACTTCATAAGAAGTTATATGAGATGCTTTTGTATCATTAAGAATTTTAAGAATAAGCTGAGTTACTCCGTCCAAAATATCTTGGTTATTAAGTAAATTTCTCTTTTTTATTCCCTTTAAAATTTTGAAAATTGCTAATCGTGGTAACATCGTATGATACATTATAAAATTCACAATTTCAAAATCAGATTTAGGATCAGACATTGCTTCAATTTCTAATTCTTTCTCACCATATGGCATTTCTTCCATTAGCAACATCTCTGATTCATTGAACGTCGCCATACCAGTGGTGATTTTATATGAATTGCTTTCCCTTTTAAATAATAATGCATCATTAATCTGCCATATACAATCCTCAATAAATTTATCCTTGTCAATTTTAAATTTATAAATCGATCTTTTCATAAGATTCTTGCGAAGACCTAAATAAATCTTTTTAAATTCCCCTTCTGTCACATATGCTCTAACCCTATTTTCATATGGGGCGTTGTCTCCATTCGTGATTTCAACCTTTTTTGAACCTTTTTGTGCCATTAAATCCTTAAACTTCTGTTTGATCATCTCTGCATGCTCATTTAGATCATCGTTTACAAATACCATATTTTCCAAAGTTTCTGTAATTTTACTTGCAGAACCTTTTAAAATATTCTTACTATCCATTACTCCTGCTGATACTAATTCTTCTTTTAAATCATCTACTAACTGTGCTGTGATTTTTTCTTTTGGAATCCTAGCATATTTTAAAGTAGAAATGAGTATTTCGGCAGTTACTTCATCTTTAACAAAATGCATTTTATCATTAAAATCATCTTGAAGCGCAGATGCAAAATGATCATAATAATCATTAGCAATCACAGTCAATTCATTTATTCTCTTATCTACACAACGATTTCCCGTATCATCAACTGGTAATCTTAAACCTCGCCCAATCTCCTGTTTTTTTGCAATATCAGATCCACCAGCTTTCAATGTGCAAAGAGTGAAAACATTGGGATTATCCCATCCTTCTCTAAGTGCCGAATGCGAAAAGATAAATGCAAGCGGTTCTTGAAACGAAATTAATTCGTCCTTCTTTTCAAGAATAAGCTCAATTCCTCTATCCACATCCTCTTGTGATTTCTTTTTTAATTTAACTTCGCTATCATCAACTGAGGAATCCCAACCATCTACATCTACTACATTATTTTTCTTATCCCTGGCAAAATATCCTTCTCTAACAGCTTGTACATTCATAAAATCTGGAAAATATTCTTTATTTTCATACAACATATGAGCGTGTGTACTTACATAATTTTGATATTCTTCGTCAAATATTTTTAAATATTCTCCTCTTCCATCTGGTGCAGAATCATCTCGTACCTTATCTACAGCATCAATAAAAAATAATGTTAATGCCTTAATTTTTCTGCCTTGACGAATAATATTAAACTGCTTTGCAAAATGATTTTCTATTGCTAATCTTATTTGAATTCTTACTGCTTCATTCTTTTCTACTTCATAATTGCTATGTCCAATTTCTAACCCAAAGAAACCTTCTTTTGTTGCAATTGACAATGGCTTTAATTTATGTGGTTCTTCTGATATACGATAATCTTTGTATTGCGATAAACCACCTGATAATTCTTCTAGTGAAACACCTCCGCCTACTCGAAATGATTTAAATCTTATTGTTCCACCTTGATCTTGTGAAAAAATTTCAATCTTTGCTTTTAAATCTGATGTAAAATCCAAATATCTAACATATGGATAATTTTTTGGTATCACACCGTAAACTGTTTTAACTGTAATTTTTTTAACCAAATTTTTCTGATATGCAGCATACGAATCTAGTTTATAAATTTGATTATATAGTTGTTTATGTGTTGCTGAATAACGTAAAATAAATAATGGATATAACTCCTCAATAGCAACTAATGATTTTGATTTTTTCTTTTTTGTTCCTTCAATTTTTTGTGGCTCATCAATAATTACTATTGGCTTTATGTATTTAATATCTTCCCAAAGATTCTGCCCATATTCATCTTCCTGACGAATTTTATTTGTACTCTTATTGAATGCCTGAATATTGAGAACACAAATACTTAGATCATTACTCTCAACTAATTTTGAACTGATTTGTTTTGAATTGCTACTATCATAAATAAAATTGTGTTTCCCTATATCAATATTATAAAGACGTTTAAAATGATCTGTTAACTGCTCCATTGATTTTTCTACGCCTTTACGAATGGCTATTGATGGAACCACAATCATAAATTTTTTAAAACCATATTCTTTATATAATTCAAGAATTGTACGAAGATATACATACGTTTTACCAGTTCCTGTTTCCATCTCAATTGTAAAATTGTTCCCATCTTCAAGTGTATTATCTGCAAATAAATTATTTGCTAATTGTACTCTTCTTAGATTTTTCAATAAACGAGTGCCTACTACAATATCACTATTTCTAACTGGATCTCCTTCACCAAATTTTCGTGTACGATTAGGTCTGTAAATCCCATCTACATTTCTTGATAATCCTTTGAATAATTCTATTGTTGAATGAATCGCTTGCATTTGATAATCAAGGTCATCTTCAAATTGAAATGTAATACGCTTAGGCATCTTCTTTTCCTCCGATTTAAAAAATTTTCTTTTGTTTAAATAAATTCAACTGTATATGCTGGCTTATTCGTTCCAGCGTTTTTCTCAATCAATGCTTTTAATCTTCTAAATGTTTCATCTTTTAATGAAATATCGTCTTTAAAAGCAGAATCTCTAAAAATAAATTTAATTGGTAATGGATCAAGTTCTGATAATTTTGAAACTAATTCTTCTGTAATTTCTGTTTCTAAGCACACTAAATAACTACTTGCATAAAGGTATGTACGTTTTCCTAAATCTGATAACTGTTTTAAAGATTCTGAAAGTGGCAAATCTTTTTGATGTAACATCAATTCATAAACAATATTTATATCTCTCACATTAGGCATAAAATCTACTTGATCAGGCATAGCTTCTATTTGTGAAAAATCTAATTGTCCTTGTTTTTCCATCATTGTATTCCATTTTATATTTGTATTGGAAACTCTAAAAACTTTGAACCCAATGTCTACATTTCTGTCAACATACTCTTCTTTTATTTTGTCACCAGCCTTACGTATTCGCTCTTTTCCAATTTCACAGATATTATCATATCCCGCCTTAAATGCTTCACTTTTTTCTCCACATTCTTCTGGTAATTGTACCATAATATATTTATTCTTTCTTTGTTCTTCTGCATTTAGCTTCATTACTGCATGTGCAGTTGTCGCACTACCACTAAAAAAATCAAGTATTAAGTCCGTATCTTTACATAAAAATTTAATCAAGTATGCTATTAGCCCTGATGGTTTAGAATAATCAAAATATTTATTACCCAATAACTCCATTATCTCTTTTGTTCCTTGAGTTGTACCAAATTGCTCTAATCGAATAACATTTTGATACGGAATACTTCTATTTATTAAATTATCATTATTATCCACTTTCAAATATTGTTTGAAATAAACATTCCATTTTTTGTTTACTTTTTTAAAAGTAATATAACCATTTTTTATTCCCCAAGCTACTTTTTCCTTTGACCATCTATAATTCCAGTTTTCATTGTTTTGTTCTAATGTACCTCCTGGGTAAACCATGCTACCATCTGGTGCTTCTATAGGATAATTTAACGCTTCCGAATAATGGTTTCCTGTCATTCGCCTATCTAATTTATTTAAAATATATCCACCACGTCTGTTAAAATACTCATCTTTATTAATATACTTATCAGCATCTTCAATTGGTTGTGTATTAAATTGACATTTCAATGAATTTTTGGCATACAAAAGTATGTTTTCTGTAACTGTTATAATATTTGTTCCTGTGTTAGAGCCAGCTGTGGATTTCCATACTATATTAGCAACAAAATTAGAACTCCCAAAAATTTCATCACATACTTTTTTTAGATTATCATATTCATTATCATCAATTGAAATAAATATTGCCCCGTCCTCAGCCAATAAATCTTTTGCAACTTTTAGACGAGGATATATCATATTTAACCAATTAGCATGATATCTATTTCCTGATTTAACATTAATCGTATATTTTTGTCCATCATTTCCCATATTCCCATCTGCAATATCAGCTTCTCTTTTTTTCATTTGAAATGAATCGTTATATACAAAATCATTGCCAGTATTATATGGTGGATCTATATATATCATTTTAACTGATCCATAATAATTCTGTCTAAGTAATTTTAATACTTCTAAATTTTCTCCTTCAATATATATATTTTCTGTTGTATCCGTATTTCTACTATCGTTTGAAATAAAATTTAATGTTCGGCCAACAATATCTTCTTGAGCTATTTTTTTAGCATTTTTCTTTCCTGCCCAAGTAAATTCATATTTTTCATTTTCAATCTCCTGAAAAGAACCTAATTCCTCTCGTAAAGCTTGAAAATCAACTTCTCCGTCTTTTACCACAGATGGGAAAAGACTTTCTAATTTGCTCACTTGTTCATTTACAATATTGTTAATATTCTGATCTACTTTTTTATATTCCATAGCAACCTCCAATTTCTCATTTTCAGCACTATGACCCCAACATATCCAGTAAAATCAGTTCTACAATATTATAAAAATTCTACTGTATATGTCATTTTTTTCATTCCATTATTTTTTTCTATTAATGCCTTTAATCTTCTAAATGTTTCATCTTTTAATGCTATATCATCTTGGAATGCTGAGTCTCTGAAAATGAATTTTATCGGCAAAGGATCAATCCTTGCCAACTTATCAATTAATTTTTCTGTAATCTTTGTCTCAAGGCAAACCAAGTAACTATCCGCATAAAGGTAGGTACGTGAATACCCCCCCGAAAATTTTCTCTATTTTTGAGGATAGCGGTACATCTTTTTGTCTTAACATTAATTCATAAACAACATCTATGTCTTTTGTTTCAGGTACAAAATCGACTGTATCTGGAGATATTTCTATTTGTTTCATATCCATTTGTCCAAAATTCATTAATGTATTCCACTTTATATTTGTATCTGAAGTTTTGAATACTTTAAATCCTATATCAATATCTACTTTTTTATATTCTTTTTTAATCTTCTCTCCTGCTCTACGTATACGTTCTTTTCCAATATCACATATACTGCGATATCCATTTTTAAACGATATGCTTTTTTTATCACATAATTCATTTAATTGAACCATTATATATTTTCTATTACCATTATCCTTTGCGTTTAATTCCATGACAGCATGTGCGGTAGTAGATGATCCACTAAAAAAATCTAACACTATATCTTCTTTGTTCATACCTATTTGGAGAAATCTTGTAAGATATTTCACTGGCTTAGGGCTTGTAAACACCGCTCCATTAAATAAATCTCTCAATTCTCTTGTCGCAATCTGGTTATGTCCTGCTTCATCAAATGTCCATAATGTCATTGGTGTTACTCCATTTTGAACTTCTGTAAGGAATAATTTAGGAACTGGTGAATTATTACCATCTAATCCAAACCATATTCTATTATCTTTTCTCATCTCTTCGAATTTTTCTTTAGTGAATCTCCAACAATACCCACTCGGTGGCATAAATTTTTTTCCTGTCGGACCTATAATCTCATATATTTGTTTTTCTACTGCAGGGCCAACTGTAAGATTTCCCACTTTCCACACCCCTCTAGGATCGTTATCTGGATTTTTATAATCTTTATTTTGCTTATCACTTCTTGGCAATAAATTCATTTGAAAAGAATCAATATTTTTCGCATATATGAAGCAATATTCATGACTTTCTGAAAAATATTTTTTTAAACTTATAGGGGCATAATTTCTTTGCCATGTTACACAAGCCACAAAATTTTTTTCCCCAAATATTTCATTACATATTTTCTTCACATTATCAGATTCATGATCATCTATACTTATAAAAATAGCTCCTGTATCTGTTAATAATTCTCTTGCTAATTGTAGTCTTGGATAAATCATATTTAACCATTTGGCATGGAATCTATTATGCGAAACTTTATTAATAACATATCTCTCCCCATCCTCGTTTTTGTTTCCTTCTAAAATATCAGAATTATTTTTATTTATTTTAAATGAATCGTTATATAAAAAGTCATTACCTGTATTGTAAGGCGGATCAATATATATCATTTTTATTGCTCCGTAATAATTCTGACGAAGTAATTTTAAAACTTCTAAATTATCTCCTTCAATATAAAGATTTTCAGTAGTATCTGCGTCCTTGCTATCTTCTGGTATAAATTTCAATGTTCTTCCAACAACATCTTCTTGTGCCAATTTTTTTGCATCTTGTTTTCCAACCCAAGTAAATTCATATTTTTCACTACCAACTTCTTGAAAATCCCCTAATTCTTCTTTCAATGCTTCAAAATCAACCTCACCATCTTTTACTACTGATGGGAATATCTGAGCTAACTTTTTTATATTGTCGCCAACAATATCATTAATCTGCTGCGATACCTTATGATTCATTACTCTATCCTCCTATATTTCTTCGTTATCTAATTCTTGAATTTGTATTTTTATTTCTTTATTTATTTTCATTCGTTCCATATTTGTAACAGCTTTATTCAATCTGTTTCTATCTGCAATTAATTGCAGATACTTCTGACATATCCTAGAAGTCTTACTTGAATCATACCAAAAATCACTTTCCAGCAACCTTTGCGTATGTGAATACTCCTTCTCATTTATCACCATATATGCCTTATAATACCATTCTTTATAAAGCTGTACCTTATCTGTTTTATTCTTTAATAAATTATAATTCAGATAGTTCAACAGTCTTTGCCTTGCACTATCTGGAATCCCTATCATATATTTATCTGTCAAAAGGCTTTGTTCTATTACTATTTCATTATGATTTACCTGACTTAATCTCTTAATTGCAAATGAATAAATCTCATCTTTTGCATCATATATATGTATTATACATAAAGGTTTTATAATATCTTGGTAAATATTTGCAAGATAATTTGCTTCTTTAATATTTTCCACTTCCATATCATAAAATTGTATAGCCTCACAATGGTAAATTCCATCGTTTAGTGATGGTATTTCTTCCCCGATAATCTGATATTCCAACTTTACATTTTTTATAGCTTTTTTTATTCTATTTTTATCTTTAGATTTTAAAACTTTTGGTATAAAGTCTTTCAAGTTAACCTGATAATCTAGCTTATACGCATCTGGTATATTGAACATAACATCATCCCTTTTTTATATCTTCTCCAACTCTATTTATTCCACAACTAAAAACGAAATCAATTCAAAATCATCTGCTGTTTCTTCTGCAAATGCATTATTAAATCCACCAAAATCAAACATTAATTGTGTCGCCTTTGATTCTTCTTCCCCTTTAATTGATTTAATCGCTTTATTTAACAAGTCCGAATAAAATTGCATATCTTTTGCATTATTCGTTCGTACAAAAAATTCTCGAAACAATTCCATAACCGGTTGTTTTTTCTTGTAGCAAAGTTTTCGAAACTGTTTGACTACTTCTCGTGCTTGTCCATTTCCATAAAGTACTTCACCATTATTTTTCATATAAATAAGATAGTACGGATATAGGGAACTGTCTGATTTAGGTTTATTGGCATTATTTCTATGTTTAAAGCAAAACAGAACTCCTGTATTATCTCCATCTGTAACTGAATATACTCCCTTTGGAACTTTTTTAATCTCAGGAACATTTTGAATATACTCTGACAATTCATTTAGATATTCATTCATATTTAAATCCGTAAGTGAAATATTGTCATTTGCATCCTCTATATCAATAACCTCATCTTTTAATCGTTCTAGCTGCCTTTTTCTAAAATTGAAATCATTCATTTCTGGCGTAAGCACATCCTCATCACCAGTGGATACCAAATTCAGAGTTGTCATCTTACCTTTGACCCTTGCTTCAAGTCCTAGATAATCATTTAACTCCATATTGGGGAAGAAATTAATCATCTGAATATTTGTATTTTTACTTCCAATACGATCAATTCGTCCAAATCTCTGAATCAATGAAACGGGATTCCACTGAATATCAAAATTAATCACGGTATCACAATCTTGTAAATTCTGTCCCTCAGAAATACAATCTGTACCAATTAATAAATCTATCTGTTCATCTGCTGAAATTTTTTTTTTCATTTTTGAAAGTGGCGAAAATGCACATAATACAGAATTAAATTCACTATCCACATTCTTATTATTTGTTACTACTCGTTTACCCGTCACACATGCTGTATATACATTAAGTTCTTTTGATAATTTATCATATAAATAATCTGCCGTATCTGCAAATGCAGTAAATACAATAACTTTTTTGTTTCCATTATTATATGGCGTTTCTTTTAACTTATATTCTAATATTTTTATAAGATCTCTCAGCTTTTGATCTCTTTGCTCAGTAAGAACTTTTTTAGCATTTTCATGAATTTTAGATATGATTCTTTTATCGCTCTCTAAATCTTCCAAATAATCATCAATTCTCAAATGCTTTACATCAATTTCATATTTACCTTCAATATATACTTCTTCATTATCATCAAATTCTGTATCTTCTTGTAAGACATCTCCAATTCCTTTTAATAACGATTCCTGTGTACGTTCAATCTTTTCTATCATCCTACGAAGAGTTTCCTCAAATGAATATACAGAACTTTCCAATCGTTTAAACAAATTAAATCTATGTAAAATAATCATTCCATTCGCCTGAGTATCAAACTCCATATATCCCCCATGTTTTCCCTTAAGCGAATACTTGTCTGTATATATCTTTGTGTATTCTTTCTTAATATACTTCATCGGTGTATATACACTTAATATTAATGCTTCCAATAGTTCATTTGTTTCTTTAAAATTTAATAACTCACCTTCTGTGTCAATATCACTATTAAGTGTAATTGGACGATTTTTTTCAGGGAACTTGCCAACTCCATTATTTCCGTAATAATTCGTAATATGTTTCCTACTGCGTGCTATAGTCATCATTTCAAGTAATTTATAAAAATCAGAAGGAAGACTATCTAATAATTCATCTTTTTTATGATGAGGTCTTTTTTCCCATGCATTAATACTCGCAGATGTTCTTCGTAAAAGATTCTCTACACTTGTGATTCCTTTTTCTTCAAAAGCTGAATCTGTATCTCTTGTAATAATACTAATCTGATTCTTCAAATCAACCAAACTATTATTTACTGGTGTTGCCGATAACATAAGTACTTTTGTATTATTATTTCCATGCTTTATAACATCCTGCATTAATCTTGCATATCGAGTCATAATTAGCTGATCATTACCATCATATCTGTCATTTCTATTACGGAAGTTATGACTTTCATCAATAACAACCAAATCATATAATCCCCAATCAAATTTTTTTAAATCTTGTCCTGAGCGCGACATTCCACTGTATCTAGATAAATCTGTATGAAACATAATTCTATAATTAAATGTTTCCTTTAAAAATGAATCCTTGTAATCTCCTCTAAATGAATTCCAGTTATCATATAATTTGGCTGGTGTTAAAACCAACACCCTATTCATCCCAATTTCAAAATATTTTATAATTGCTAAAGCTTCAAAGGTTTTTCCTAAACCTACCGAATCTGCGATAATACAACCTCCATATGTATTGAGCTTTCGAATAGCAGAAACCACACAATCTTTCTGAAAATCATATAACGCATTCCAAATTTGTGTCTTTTTAAATCTTACACTATCTCTCTCAAAACGTTCTACTCCAGCATCTAACTGATCACCAAATAACTCATTCAAAGTAAAATAATATAAAAACTCTGGAGCATGTTCTTTATATACATATTGTAAACTGGTAAGTAATTCTTTTTTATAATCTACAGAAAATTGTTTATTAAACCATATACGATTAAAAGTCTCTGTTGCCCCTTGTATTTGTTCTTTATCTGCACTCCCACTTAATATGCTGTCAAAATTAATATTACTAAGCAATTCTCTGTTATTTTTTTTCGATACTTCAAGTGATGATGACCCTTGAATCATAAAGTCATCATCTATAATCAAAACATTCCCACCTACTCGTATTCCTGAATTTACCTTTCGAACATTAACATATTTTTCTATAAAATCATGCATACTTCTTGCTCTTGAAAAATGTTGTAATTTATTTTTTTCTGTTATGTCATATGCATTAAATAATACATCTGTTGGATTTATTTCAAATTCATGTGCTATCTCTGACTGCTGCGGTAAATATCTTACATCACGGATTACAAAATTAATTTCTTTTACGTTCTTCAGATTTTTTTCCAACAATGAAAATACCGAAATCGTCAGTTTATCATTCACAATATTTACTACTGCATCTTTCTTATTTTGAAGAACCTCATTAATTTTTTGAATCATTTGTTCATTGGTATTTATCGCATTCATTGTATTAATCTCATCTTTCTATGTACAATATTATTTTTCAATTTTTATACTATTGTATTCCTATATCCGTTATTTTCATAATAAAAATATTATATTCTATTATTGCTGTATTTACAACAAAATACAATGAATCTCTTAAATACTGTTATATAATTATACGAATTTTTAAAATAATTAAATTTGTACAACTACTACAAATGCTGTTATTCTATTATTAATTGTATCATTTTATTTTATGGTTAGATTTATAATATCTTTTTATTAATTTATGTTTCATTAAATTATAATGTAGTATCACTACATATTTGAACTCTTTGACAATTCAAACTTATTAAGTTATACTACACAACACAAGGAGGGATCACAGAATGCAAGAAAATCATCATGAAATTATCATGAAAAATATAGACACTCTACTTAAAGAGAAAAATATATCTATAAGCAAACTTGAAAAATCACTTGGCATAAGCAATGGTTATATTTCCAGACTCCGTAATGGAAAATATAACTTTTCTCTTGATCTATTATTAAAACTTGCTAAAAAATTTAAAATTTCTATTGATTATTTACTAACTGACTTTGATGCAATTACATCTGATGAATATGATTTAATAAATTTTCTTGAATTTATTTATCAATCTTCTATATCTAATCATTTATTATGGGCTAAAGTTTCTATAGAAGAAATAAATAATAATCTTCCTGATAGTTTAGAAGGTCCAATCTTAACTAACCTAGATTCTATACCTGAACATTATGCTGAAATGTATCCACCTAAAATTGTTAAAGCTTTAGATCCTTATGTATATAATCCTGATAAAACTTTTTTTGGAAAAACTTTTTTAGGTGAACTTTCTATTGGTTCCGGAAAGAAAATAAATAGTTATTTATATACTGACGAAATACTTACTGATGACTATTATTACACAGAAATTACTGACAATATTTTCTCTTTCAAATTATTCCTCTATAAAGTTCAATATATTACAGAATCCCCTGAACATAATATATCTAATGTAATTGAAGCATATATCGAAACATCCAAAGATTCTTATTATCTATGTAATTCTATAGAGTATGGCGATTATATTTCTTCAAAACTAGTTGAATTATATAAATTGGCTAAGTCTCAAAATGCATCTATCAAACTTGATTTAAATTTAAAAAAATTAATTCAAAAATTTAACAATTCAAAATAAGGAGAATATCAATGACAACTACTACATCTATTAAAAAAACATCTTTTCAAAAATCCATTTTACAACTTACTTCTGAAGAATATGATTTAGAAAAAAATATAATCAATAACGATTCTTCACTGAATACAAAAGAGAAAATATCTATGCTTAGAAACTCTATGATATTTCATCTTTTTCTCCGCATTGGAGTTAATTATATTTATGAATATATTTCAAAATTTAGGGAAACTCCTGACACACTACACACAAATAAAGCAGCTGAAATGGCAGATATATCTTCCATTTTGTAATCTAAATTATATATAGGACTGTCGCATTAATGTGACAGTCCCTTTACTAAAAATGTGATTCAATAATAATTCTATTTCCTTCTTTATCTGTATAGTTATTAATTATTTCAATCAATTGATCAAATTTACACATATCCTCTCGTATATCATTCTCTTTTTTCAATTCATTAATGGCTTGTGAAAGAGTTTTTCCCCTTATATTCTTCTCTATTATAGTATTTACAGCTTTTACTTGTCTAGGAAATGGTTTGTGATATTTATATTTATATATCTTATCTTTTATCTCATATATTGGTGTATTAGGTTTTGCATCTATAATAATAATCACCCACATAATAGCATTATATAATTGTTTTGCAACTCCATTCCATTTTAATATTTTATCACCATTGCCATTGCTATCATAAGTATTTTGATTCTTTTTTTCTTTTTCCATTGCATAATGCAAAGGATTAAATAATGGTAATCCCTTATGATTTATTTTTTTCAAAAAATCTTTTGCTGCTCCCATTCCACATTGAATTATTTCTTTTTCCCCACCTTTTTTAGAAATTGCTTCGAAAATATAATAATCATTCGTTATTGTCTGCCCCGCATCACTATGTTTTCTTTGTCCAGATAACAATTGTATATGTGCAATTGGCGATACATAATAATTATCAACTATATCTTGTCTTTTCTTTTCACTTCTACATTCCATTATTATATCTCCCTTCAACGTAATTTTGTTAATCATATTCTTATATAAATACGCCACATCTTTACTTTACATTTTCTGATAATTACCATTATAAATTCACTACAACTAATATACAACAAAAAATTCAAATTAAAATATAATGATCTAATTATATTCTCAATTCTTCGTTTATCTAGAAATATTCTTCCAATTTTCTGGAAACCCCATTTTCACCAACAATTCATCTTGCGTTATATGTCTCACATTTTTACTAACTTGATCTATTTCCCGTATTAATCTCCTTTCAAACTCCAGAAAATCTTTATCAGGCAATAAATATTTGAAAGCAATTACAACTGCAAATAAATCTTGCTTTCCTTTTTTATACTGATTTCCTTTCTTCGAAATAGATAATCTTTTATGCAATGGTGTATCTGCAATTGCATCTATAGTTCGATACGTGAATAATCTTTCTCCATGTGCACATACATTTCTGTATTTAGTTAATACAGATAAAAACTGGTCCATTTGGTGTTGATTTAATGGAGTAAATTTCTTCGATATCTTTGACCTCAAAGATTGTGGAAATACATGAAACATTTTAGACAAATTTCCAAAGGTAAGAACATTAACCAATACCCATAATGGAATATTTCCATATGTTTTACGGTAATAATTGATATATGTATAATCTGATGTTGTTATCGCACGATTAAGTGTTACTATTAATTTCACAATTGTAAGACGATTTTTCTTCGTATTATTATAATTATCTGCATTCAAATATTGTTTTTGTTCTGTTCCATAAAATTCTGTAAAATAATATGACATTAAAGATCTTAAATGTCTTTCAATTTGTAGTAAATATTTAAAAAATAGTTCTCTTAGTTCTGCATCGAAGTTGTATAAACTTACAATTTCTTCAAAAGATGTACCCGCCTTATATTTTTTAGTATTTGGTATTCTGAAGAGATGTTTATATCCCATCAAAGAAAAATACCCTATTTGTTGTAATATTTCTTCTGCATATCGTTTATCTTTTACTTCTATCTTCTTTTTATGAATAAGCCAGTAAACCTGTTCACTAAAAGAAGAAAACTTTTTCATCGGATGCATGATTATCTCCTTTAAATCGTTAATTTTGTACTATATTAATTTTATCATATATTTCTAAAAAGTATACAAAAATATAAAAAAAGAGGGAGAGACTCTCTAGCTCTCCCCCGCCTGTAGGCTTCTCAAGTTTCTACAGAACGATCACTAAATTCAGTATATATTATTTCAATTAAATTGTCAATTTATTTTTTTAATTGTACACTATCTATACTTGTAAATTATTTTCTACCTACTCCTCCGTCTTAATCGAACTAATCACCACATCCCCCAACTGGCACCCCACTTTCCGAACAACAATATCCTCTATCTGACTCCTCTCAACCTTCGACAAATCCTTCTTATTTACCAACACATCCACCTTCCCATTCGTAATCGTAACAATACTATTCAAAAATCCCTTAGCACCCAACAGATTCTCCGCTGCAGTCTCCATCTCCATCTGCTCTGACAACATTGCCAGTTTATCCACTGCATCCTGTTTCACACTATCTTTCACTGTCTGATCCTTAATAATCTCCTCCAGTGTATCTTTCGCCTTGCTATGTGTCTGCTCCCTCTCAAGTTTCGCCTTCGCCACATAATTACTAACCTGTGCATTCGTCAGTACCGCTTCCCCAACGTCGGTCACATCATCGGTTACTGCTGCCGCACTTTCTTTTGCCACATTCTTTGAAACTGTCTTCGTCTTGCTATTCTTCGTCCCTGCCGGATCGTATTTCTGACTATAATTTACATACCCTGCAACAGCGATCACAACCGCTAAGGTCATGATGATCATCTGATTTTTCTGAAATACTTTTTTCATTGTTAGGAATCCTCCATTTTTAAGACTTTCACTTTATAAGATGAAATATGAAATAACACAGAAACTGCTTCAACGATCTGATTCTTTATAATATCATTCCCACCGCCCTGGGCGACGACGACCACTCCTTCAACGACTGGTTCTACTTCTTTGATCACGTATGGAACTTTCTTTCCGTCTTCTTCGACTAAGACGGTCTGTTCATCCTCTTTTACTGTTTTTTCTTTTTCACTGCTGCTTTGTTCATAGGGACTGTCTTTATTTACGACAGCTTCTTTGGATGAATTAACGGTAATCATCACTTTTACTTTTCCGACTCCTTCTACATGTTTTAATGCATTGACCAATCGCCTCTCCTGCTTTTTCACATAGAGATCGGTAGAATCTTCTTTTGCTGTGGTTTCAGTGCTTTGTGTGTTCTTCTTTGTCTTCCCGGATGGGATGCTTACGATGATCAGGCTGATGCCAAGAAGTAAGATCAGGCAAAGTTTTGGAATGCCGATATTTTCGATCAGATGTTGTAGTTTTTCCCTCTCTATCATATTTCTTCTACTCACTTATATTTATATTAGATTCCTTCATATTATAGAAGTTTGAAATTGCGGTTTTTAGTTTCTTTGTATGACGAAGCTTGTCTGTTTTGATGTCGATCTTCTCGATGGTTCCTTTTTCATTTACCTTTGAGTCAACGTCTAATACTTTGAGATCGTACTGTGAAAATAATGTTGTGATCTGTTCTTTGATCTGATTTTGTTTTTCTTCTTTTGCACCATCTAAAAATGCAGGGTTATTTTCTCCTTTGACTGCGGTTGAGATTGCCTGTGTCACGATATCTTCGTTGGATAAATAATAGGATATTGGCTGCATCATCAGGGAGATGAGCATAAATCCTGTCATTAACCGAAGGTACGGACGGTAGATGCTTTTGTCGCAGAGCTGATCGATCAGTGTTGTTAAGATCAGAAAAAATATGATCATTTTCAGATAATCCATAATCCTTACCCCGCATAATAATTAACGTTGGTTGAGAATGCGATCAATGCCACGGACAGGATAAATAATAGTGCCATCGTAAAGATCATCGAAAGCATTAATTTCCCGCTTTGAATGACTGCATCCATCGCTCCGGTGATCCTTTTGTCGGATATGGGCTGGATCATGATCCCTGCCAGCAGATAGGTAAGAACAACTGCTGTGATCTCTATAACTGGTGGCACGATGATCACGATCAGTACAAGAATTCCAACGGCTCCGATACTGTTTTTGATCACAACTGCCGAACCGATGACCATGGTCATGGCTGAATTTAAACCACTTCCGATTCCTGGAATGGCACTCATTCCTTTTTGGAGAACTGTATTTTTCATGGAATCAACGGCTGGCAGGATCATCGACTGGATCAGCTGGACTCCTAACAGGACACTTAGGAATCCTTTGAGCAAAAACTTGATCACACCTTCGAGCGTTTTACATAGTCTTGAAAAATGTTCTTCTTTTGATATATGGTTGATGATCTTTAGGACAAATAAGATCTTGATCATCGGAAGTAATACAACATTTGTAAGGGTTGTCATTGCATAGATCAGCAGAAGATAAAATTCATAAACTGTCGTTGATGTCGTGATCCCGGAAGTTGAGACAACAGCCAGTGAATATGCCATGATCATTCCTTTCATATAATCTGCCATTAAGGTAACGAGCTGCGTCACTGTTTTGTTTAAATAAAAAAAGGAATGTACCATGACACCGCATAGGATCACATAAGTAATATAAAATGCACTATTGGCTGTGCTTTGCTGAAAAAAGGAATCGGACAGATTTTTAAAGATGGCTGCGGTAAATGCGATCAGAAGGATTTCTCTGATCAGGTCTTTTTGGATCAACATACGGTTTAAAAAGACCTCTTTCATTTTGGCTTTGATCGTATGCAGAACACCTTTTACATTTCCGTGGATCAGCTGTTTTACTAATTGTGTATAAGATAGATCGATCTCTTTGTCTTTTAAGGTGTTTTCCACATTGGTAAACATATCTTCGTTGAGTTTTGTTTCTTTGGCTGAAATATCATTTGTTCTTGTAAGGATCAGTAAAAACAGTAAGGTTAGCAGGAATATTCTTTGTTTCATGTGCCATTTCCTAATAGTTTCTGGATCGTTCCAAGCAGCGATTCAAAGACTGGAAGTCCAACGATCAGGATCGCTAATTTTCCTGCAAACTCAATCTGCTTTGCAATCGATGCCTGTCCTGCATCTTTGCAAATGTTGGATGCAAACTCGCAGATGAAGGAGATACCGATCAGTTTTAAAAGGATCTGAAAGTAGCTTTGTGGGATTTTTGAATAGGACCGGATCATCTCAAACACGGTTAGTATTTCCTCCATTTGTTTTAGTCCATACATTGCCAGAAGAATGCTTGAGATCACTGCGATCACGACTGCGATCTCTGGACGGATCGTTTTGATCTTCATGGCGATCAGACTTGCAACGATCCCAAAGACTGCGACTTTTATCATCTTAGTATCCGCCTCCAATCTCTAGGATATCGTAAAAAGTGTCTGGACGCTTTCAAACAGATCATAGATATACGGGATCACCCAGCCAAGAACAAGGATCAGTCCGGCAAGTGTGATCAAAAATGCCTGTTCGTCTCTTCCGGAATGTTTTAAGACCTGCACAAGGATCGTTACAAGAATTCCAACGGCTGCGATCCGAAAAATGATATTGACACTCATAACCCCTCCTTGTCATAAAAATGTCTGGTAGTTGCTTTATAGTAAGATGATCACGATCAGAACGCTTAGTGATATACCGAGGCTTCGGTACATCTTGCAGTTCTTTACTACTTGATCTTTCATAAGGAAGATCTGGTCATCGAGTTGTTCGATTGTCAGCAGGATCGTTTTTTCCTGCATCTGTTGGTCAAGATATCCGATCGTTTCACCCATGTTTTTTAAGATTTCATAAAACTTTGGTTCATAGATCACTTGTTTTAATTTCTGCTCAGCGGTCTGCTGCCATACTTTGGCAAAGGATTCTTCGCTGTGTGTCTCTAACTGCTTTGCCACCTTTTTTAGAAATGGCTGATATTCCTTTTCTGTCTTTGTCGATATTTTTAAAACAGCTTCTGGAAGTGGGGTGAATCCATAGCGGATCTCTCCTTGCAGAAGGTATAACATTCGTTTGATCGCAATTCCCTGTTCCAGACGTTTTTGTTCTTTTGCGGCTTTGTGAAATCCAAATCCGATCCCTGCGAAGATCACGATTAATGATCCTAATATCTTGATCAATTTAGGACCACCCCGTTTTCATCCATGATCTGTGCGATATGGCCTGGCTGGTTTCGCTGTTCTAAGATCACGTAGCGCTGAAACATCTTTTTGTTGATGATCTCCCGCATATAGGGATTCTTAGATAACGATTCTTTGTTCTTTCCATGGGCCGTTGCCAGAATGCTGCAGCCACGGTAGGCACAGAAAAATAAGGCTTCCACATCTTCTTTACTTCCGATCTCGTCCACAGCGATCACATCGGGGGCCATGGATCGGATCAGCATATTCATGCCCTGTCCTTTTTCACATGCATCCATGACATCTGTCTGAATCCCGAGATCATTTTGGGCAACGCCTTGGTAGCATGCTCCGATCTCACTTCGTTCATCGACAACTCCGACGGTCTGTCCTTCATCAGAGATTTTTCGGATCATATCCCGAAGCAGCGTTGTTTTTCCACAGCCGGGTGGTGATATGATCAGCGTTGGAATGAGTTTTCCCATTCTGGTGCAGCGTGAATATAAGGTGTCCGCACATCCTTTCACTTCATGTGCGACTCGGATATTTAACCCGGAAATATGTCGGATCGTTTTGACTTTGTCATGATCCATGACAACGGTTCCGCAGATTCCAACTCGGTGTCCGCCTCGGATCGTTAAAAATCCTTGTTTTAACTGTTCGATATAAGCATACATCGAATAGCTGCTGATATATTCCATGGCTTGTCTGATCTCTTGTGAGGTTACGATATGTAATTGTTCTTTTCTTGTTGTGATCTTTCCCTGTTCGGATAGATAACAGGTTTTTGCGTTGTATTTTAAAATGACTGGCTTTTGAATACGCAGGCGGATTTCCTGAAGTTCGTCCCAGTTGATGCCTGTCTGCTTTATGATCGTTCTGATATGTAATGGAAGGATTCCTAAGATTTCTTCCTCTTTCATAAATTTAAAAACACCTCCCCATTTTGGTATAATCCAAATATATGTGATGGAAGGTGTTTTTATGAATGTTATTTTATTTTTTCTTCTGATAATATGGTGCGATCTGATCAAAGGATTGTCTGAGCTGATACTGGAAGTTATTTTGCTTGACAATATTTGTCTTCTGGGTGACAAACTTATCTAACTTCTGCATATACTCTTCTTCTGTGACACTTCCTTCTGCCACATAAGTAAGACCTTTTTCCCAGCTTGCGGTTAAGGTTGGGTTTAAGAGTGATCCAATGGATGCACTGACAACATTGACGATCATCTCTCCGGTTAAAGTCGGTGTTACGATCTGTGTCTTTTTATTTAATGCAATGTATTTATTGGACACTAATTTCTTTACGATCTCTGCTCTTGTCGCACTCGTTCCGATCCCGCTTCCTTTGATCTGTTCTCTTAAATCTTCATCTTCGATCAGCTGTCCTGCATTTTCCATCGCAAGGATCAGGGAACCTGAGTTGTATCGCTTTGGTGCGGATGTTGTTCCATCTTTGATCGTATAGTCTTTCACTGGAAGAGGCATACCTTTTTTCAAAGATGAGATCGCATGAATCTGTTCTTCTGTTAATTGGGCTTCTTTCTTCTGTCCGCCCATTCCTGTGACTTTTAAATATCCTGGGTCTTTTAACATCTTAAAGTTTGCAAAGAATGCTTCGCCTTTGGTCTGTGTCTCTAATTTGATCTTTAAGTACACAGCTGGCGGCATAAAGATGCTTAGGAATCTTCTGGCGATCACATCGTAGACTTTCTGTCCCATCTCTGAGATCCTTGATAAACTGCCTACTGCCTGTCCGGTTGGAATGATCGCATAGTGGTCGGTGATCTTCTTGTCATCTACGTATTTCGACTTGATGATTCTCTGATACTTCTTGCCCTGCATGATCTCATTTGCAAATCCTGATAATGGAGTGTAGTTGTTTAATCCCCCGATATTTTTATAAATCTCTTTGGCGACCGCACTGGATAAGACTCTGGCATCGGTTCTTGGATATGTAACCAGTTTCTTTTCATATAGGTCCTGGACCACTTTTAATGTCTCATCTGGACTTAGCTTGAATCGTTTGGAACATTCATTCTGAAGTTCTGCCAGATTATATAATAACGGCGGATTCTTCTTTTCCTGTCGTTTGGATGAAGATACTACGATCGTCTCATTGTTGCTTCCATCTTCTAAATATTTGATGAATTCCTGTGCATCGTTCTTGTCCAGGAATCCGTTATCCTTATATAGTTTCTTGGACTCAAAGTACTTTGATCCTTTCACTGCTTTCCATTCGGCTTCCACTTCAAATCCCTGGCAGTCAAAGTGTCCTAAGATTCTGTAAAATGGTGTTGGCACAAAGGTACGGATCTCTCGTTCTCTCTTGACGATCATTCCGAGAACGCAGGTCATCACTCGTCCGACTGCTACCACTAAGCTTCGTTTCTGATTTAAATAGTTACTGAGTGTCCAGCCATATTTGAGTGTCAGGACTCTGGAGAAGTTGATTCCCATCAGATAGTCTTCTTTGGCTCGCAGGTATGCAGCTGCTGCTAGGTTGTCGTATTCACTTAAGTCTTTCGCTTCTTTTACTCCGCGGATCACTTCTTCTTTTGTCTGCGAATCGATCCAGACACGTTTTTTCTTCTTGTTTTTGCTGACATTAGCCTGCTGGTCTACCAGACGGTAGATGTATTCTCCTTCTCGTCCGGAGTCAGTACAGACATAGATCGTATCGATATCTTCTCGATTAAGGAGCGAAGATACGATATCAAACTGTTTTTGTACTCCTGGGATCGTTTCATATTTGAATGTATCTGGGATAAATGGAATGGTTTCTAAGTCCCATTTCTTCAGCGCAGGGTCGTACTGGTCCGGGTAGGACATGGTGACTAAATGTCCTACGCACCATGTGATGACCGCCTTGTCTCCTTCCATGTATCCGTCTCTATTTTTTGCATTTATATTCAGTGCCGCTGCGAATTCTCTTGCGACACTTGGTTTCTCTGTGATAAATAGTGCTTTCAAAAAATTACCTCTTTCTAAAAGTTTTACGATATATTATAACATAACCATTGAAAACATGATATAATTAAATCTAGTTCTTGTGGCATTCATATCTGTAAAATATGATTCCACATAAAATTTATACTGAAAGGATGATGAGTATGTTTTTAAATGAAGCAACCAAACTTCGTGCACAGACAATTATCAAAGGACTTGAAAAAAGAAATATGCATGGTGTTTTCTGTACAACCAAGGAAGACGCCCTAAAACAGGCTCTTAGTTATATCAAAGAGGGTTCTTCTGTTTCTTGGGGTGGTTCTATGAGTGTTTCTGAGATTGGACTGATGGATGCCTTAAAGGAAGGAAACTATCATCTGATCGATCGTTCTGTTGCAAAGAATTTTGATGAGCAGCGTGAAATCTTTTCTAAGGCTGTCTTATCTGATTATTTCCTGATGAGTTCTAACGCGATCACTTTAGACGGAGAACTGATCAATATCGATGGAACTGGTAACCGTGTTGCGTGCTTAAGTTATGGTCCGAAACATGTGATCATGATCGTTGGTATGAACAAAGTTGTCAATGATGTGGAAGATGGTATTAAGAGAGTTCGTAATTTTGCCAGCCCTCCAAACACTCTTCGTCTCGGACTGAAAACCCCTTGTTCTATGACTGGACGTTGTGGTGACTGTTATGGAGATACCTGCATCTGCAGTCAGATCGTTGTGACAAGACGTCAGAGTGCAATGATGAAAGATCGTGTCAAAGTGATCCTTGTTGGTGAATCTCTAGGTTATTAAGGCACTCGCTCTTTCTATCAAATATCACAAAACACAGACATTTTATCAGGCATTTTCACTGGATATTTTATCGCCATTCCAGTGAAAATGCCTTTTCTATTCTTGAATTTTTATAACAATCATAGTAAAATCAAACTATATTATGACACAATTCGACATTTTTTATAACAATATTGATATTATGAGGTTTTTCTATGAATTATGATATTTGCCATTCATCTATCACTTATTTTCCACTGCTTCCGCTTTCTAAAACCGTTTCATTTGAACGCAAGGTACTGGATATCCGACAGATGCCTGCTCAGGTTTTATTTCCTCATTGGGATGATGAATTTGAGTTTATATATGTTCTCTCTGGCATGATGGAATTTCGTGTCCGGCAGAAGGCTTTTCTGGTTTCTTCTGGGGAAGGTTTCTTTTTAAACACTGGGGAGATTCATTCCGCTTGTGCATATCAGTCTTATGACTGCCGCTTTGTTATCTACCGAATCTGCCCTTCTGTTCTTTTTCAGACAGAAGATAATCCTTTATATCAAAAATATATCAAACCTCTGGTCGATCATCCTTCCTTTGGATTTTTAACGTTCGTTCCAAAAGTCCCTTGGCAGAAATATATCCTTGAAATGATCCGCAAAATGAATGATATCTGTGACCGTCCTGTTGATGGTTATGAATTGAAGATCAACCATTTTGTAAACGAGATCTTTTATTATATCTTTCATAATGTGAATCTCTCCAAAGAACTGTCCTTAAAAGAATCCAGAGATTTGGAACGTATGAAAGATGTGATGATATATCTTACTAAAACGATCGACCAAAAGCATACACTCGCTGATATTGCTTCTTACTGCCATCTAAGCAATAGTGAATGCTGCCGACTCTTTCAAAGAAATGTTCATCTAAGTCCTGTGGATTATCTGAATCAGCTTCGTATTCATATGAGCTTGTCTGAGATCATTAAACATGAGAAAAAGATGACCGACATTGCAAAGATGTATGGTTTCTCTGGCAGCAGTTATTTCTCTGAAATGTTTAAAAAGACCCTCGGCATAACGCCAAGAGCCTTTTATAAATCTGTTCTTCAGCAACAAACTCTTTCTTCTAACGCTGATCCCATTCACGGAAGGCGATGAATTTCGTCTTCCAAAGAAGACTCAATGCTGGTGTTAATGCCCAGATCATCTTTGTCCCTTCTTGCATGATCAGATCGATCTTTAATATTCCCGCATACAAAATTACCAGTAGTAACGTAAAGATCACTAGTAATCCATATGCAACAGAATAAGAATTATGCACTTTCTGCCCGATCTTCTCACTAAAGTAAAAGCGATCCAGTGTCAGAGAAATGATCGAGATCACTGATAAAATGATATTGATCGTATAAAATGTATACATATCCATATGATTAAACCAGGTTGCCAAAGCACCTAGAAAGATCATGATCTGTGCATACCATAATACTTTTTCCTGTTTTTCATATTGATTTCTCATTGATTGAAACCTCTTTTTCTTTCTTTTAATAATGAATAAATACAGGATCTCCGATCTTCGTCAGGTTATATACAGATCTTGCATCTGATAATGTTAAGTTAACACATCCATGAGATCCATTCGTCTTATAATACGTTGGTGACCAGCTTCCCCAGTCTCCTCTGCTACTGTAATGATATCCTGTTCCTGTCCACATGATCCTTGTCCAGTATCTTGTTGGAACACTGTAATCCGCACCTGTTAATGTCTTTGTAAGTTTCTTCTCTTTGATGTCATAAACACCGGTTCTTGTGATACGATCTGGTGTTGCTTTTCCAGTGATACAGGTTGTGCTGAATACAAGTTTTCCTTTCTTGTAGACGAAAACTTCCTGTGCTGACAGGTCAACTTCACTGTAGTTTTGTGTATCCCAGTCGTTTTGCTTGTTCGTATAATCCATACGATATCCTTTGTGGCTGTAGACTGGTTTTAAGCCTGTAAGTAAAGCCTGTTCATTCTCCCTGGAAGGGTCTTTCTCATAGGCTTTGATCGCAGATTCTTCTGGTGCTTTCTTTAACGCTTTCATTGTCTGTGCGATAACTTTGTCATAATCGATACGCCATCCATAGTCTCCACCACTGACTTTGATCTTCTTGCCAGAATGTGTCTTAAATGTTCTTGCGATTCCCTGTGTCTTGTATTTTAAGCAAAAGCTTTCTAACCATTTCTCGACGGCAGGCTGATCTAATTTTACAGTATGTCTCTTTGTGTTTACTTTGATGCAGTCTTTTAACGCATCTGGACCTAATGTTTCTTTGACATTATTGCCCATATCCCACTGAATGAAATGTAATAAATACTCATTGTAGGTTGTCTGCATCTGTTTTAATTCTTCATCATCATGATACAGACCAGGCTTTTTATAGACGTCCGGATTCTTCTTTTCATCTGTCAGATTCAGTGTGTTACTTAAAGACTCTATGGATTTCTCTACTGCGTCATAAAATGCTTTACGGTTTAAGTAATTTCCTTCATCTTCCTTCTGGATTACACCGTATTTCTTATCTGCAGAATATACGATCGTTGCATCCACTGGTTTTGTGATCTTATATGTATCACTGCCTTTGATCAAAACGGATTGTTTTAATTTGGCCTTTAATTTCTGCTCTGATAATGCAACTGCTGTCACTTTGGTTTTTTTGCCACCAAAGATCATTGAAAATACACTTTGGCTGTGCTGCTTTTTGTAAGCATCCTTTACATGTGATTCTGTCTTAAATGCAAGATCGATCTCCTTACCGGAAATCACTTTCTGTCCGTTATTTCTTCCCTTGATCTTTAACTTGTAAGAATCAATGGATTTCTTTACTTTCTTCACTGATTCTTCGTATGTCATTCCTGACACATCAACTTTGTTAAATGTACTCCCCGGATACCAACGGTTCTGATAATGGGCATGGACACCGATAGCGGCTGCTATTAAAACAACCGCTACGGCACCTCCTATGATTCCCCCTTGTTTCTTTGTAATCCTCATATTGATTTCTGCCTCCAAATACGACTCTGTGATGGATTATTCATAGAGTGGATATTTTTCTGTTAATCCTAATACTAATTCGTTTGCTTCATCAAGTTTCTTGTCTAATAATGTCAGACGAATAGCTTTTGCGATTACTTTCATATCGTCTTCTTTCAGTCCACGAGTTGTAACAGCTGGTGTTCCAAGACGAAGTCCTGATGTTACGAATGGAGATTTTGGATCGTTTGGTACAGTATTCTTATTACATGTGATATG
>OGGQ01001184.1_pt1 | contig 35344 bp, 32 predicted proteins | sample 1571191 | NCBI WGS metagenome assembly OGGQ01 (sample SAMEA2582061, study PRJEB24529) | metagenome | biome: Human gut stool | place: China | collected 2011
GAATAGGGGCGGTTGCCTATCAAATTATTGTGTTACTTTACCGCACATGAGCATTTGCTTATTCTTTTCTTCATACCTGCGATTTGCCAACCTCTGCGGCGTATCTTCTTTGCGTATCACCATACCGGTCTCCCAACGATAATTTATATGCGTTTTTATTATAGCATGAATATCTCTCTGCTGCAAGGGGTAAAGTTATTTTGCATTATGGCTGAATATCCGGCACAGCACCTATACAGTTGTAGATTATTTCCACCTCCTGGCTATGGAGCTTACTGCTCTTTCTCCCGTGCACGAGAATTTTATCGATAAACGTCCTTACGATTTCAGGAGTGAGCTCGGACAGTTCCGTGTATCTTTTTACAAGCCTCATAAACCTTTCTATATCCTCCTCCCCCTTTTTCGCCTCATCAAACTGAGAGTGCAATTCTTTGACCAAGGCAGTAAGTTCCGCCTGCTCATCTTCATAGCTCTGCGAAAGCTTTTTGAATCTTTCCTCAGTGAGATTTCCGCACACCTTATCTTCATACAGGTTCTGAATTATCTTATCGAGTGTCCCTATGCGCTTTTCCGCCTCGGCGCACTCTTTGTGTTTATCCGATATCTCCTTTACCGACTGCTTTTTGCTTCTCTCGCGCAGCATTACGACAAATTCTTTTTCATGAGCCTTTGCCATTCCGAGAACGCGCTGCAGATCTCCAAGCACGATTTCCTCGATCGCATGGAGCGTTATGTAGTGGGACGTGCATTGACTATGTTTCTCCTTGCGGTACGAGGCGCAATTAAAACAGTCCTTTTCTTTGCCGCGGTGCCGGTTAAGATACATTTTTGAGCCGCAATCGGCACAATACAATAGCCCCGAAAATACACTCATCTCCCCATCGATAGACAACCTGCGCTTTATACCTTCCCTCAATTTCTGGACAGTATCAAACGTATCTTTATCGATTATCGGCTCATGCGTATTCTCAAATACGACCCAGTCTTCTTTCGGAAGAAAGACCACCGAGTGGCTCTTATACGACTTCTTCTTGGTGCGAAAGTTTATCGTATGCCCCAAATATACGGGATTAGAAAGTATGCGTCTGACCGCTGTCACAGTCCATATTTCAGGGTGATCTACCTTTTCAAGCTTATAATTCCACCCGACCTTATGCTTCCACACCACGGGTGAGATAGCTTTCATCTCGTTGAGTTTCTTGGCTATCTGGGAAGGGCCATACCCCTCCACACACAGGGAATAGATTCTTCGTATTATTCCCGCCGCTTCTTCCTCGATATGCCAATTCCCCTCCGCGTCTTTCGTGTAACCGAATGGCGGACAGTTCGTAAGGCTTTTGCCGGATTTTCCCTTTGCGCGCAGCACGGCTCTTACCTTTTTACTTGTGTCCTTTGCGTACCACTCGTTCATAATGTTGCGGAAGGGCGTAAAATCGCTGTCGTTCTCAACGGTGTTATCCACGCCGTCATTGACCGCTATAAAATGAACGCCCGCCTCGCCGAAGTACACCTCGCTGTAATAGCCGACTTTGAGATAATCTCTGCCGAGCCTCGACATATCCTTGACGATTATCGTTCCAACGCGACCGGCATCCACATCTCGGATGAGCTCCTGAAAGCCGGGGCGATTAAAGTTTGTCCCGGAGAATCCGTCATCCGTATAGAACTTCGGATTGGGATAACCGTGACTTTGCGCATAATCGCCAAGCATTTTCTTCTGATTGACAATGCTGTTGCTATCCCCTTCTTCGCCGTCATCTACGCTCAATCTGCAATAAAGCGCGGTAACGGCATCTTCGATCGCCCTGACTTTCACTTAAATTCCTCCTTACAAATTCATCAAATCATTTAAAAGCAAGCGTTTTACCTTGCTATCTACCCTTTCTGTGGCATTTTCCGACTGTCTCACAATCACCGAATAGGTATTCCTTCCGATCTTTTTTATGTAGCTGTATCGATTCTGCTCCATTCAACCTCCATTTCATGCTTGCCGCAGAATCACCTAACTATCCCTATGAAACTCTCCCCCTCAATTTACCTATATCGTATATATACTATATTTCATGGAAAGAGTCAAGCGTTTGCGGCGAACTTTTCTACGATAACAATAAAAACAACGATATTACTGTCTGAACGGCTAGCAATATAGGTGTTGCCCAAAACAAAACTTTGCGGTATTTCCGTTCGTTCTTTAAGTCCCCTTTTGCTTGTTCCAACTCCTTTTCCGCTTCTTCAAGTTTACTTTTGACCTCCGCCGTTTTCGCGTCTATTTTTTCGGAAAAGTATTCAATGCCTGCATCAATCGCCTTTGCCGTAGCCGCCTGAACTCCTTTCGTTGTCCTCTCCGCTATCTCTGTCTGATTCATGCTCATTCTCTCCAGCCTGCGCGTCACATTCTCGACGTTCTCTTTCAAGCTGTTCACGAACTTTCTGTTGTTCTCTGTTAGATCGCTCACTTTCAGCGTCAAGTCCATAACTCGCATATTCAGCTGCGATACCAAGTTGTTGCATTTCTCGTTCGACAGCGCCAATGCCTTCTGCAATAACCCGCCACGCGTTACCTCCAGAAGATCTTCCATTGCTGCGTTCAATTCCTGAAGTGGTTGGTTGTCCGTTACGATTTCGTCCTCGTCGTCCAAGATCGGCTGCGGCTTTTTGCCTGTTATTCTGTTTTCCAATTCTCTTCAACACCTCGCTTTTTGTATAGTTTTGTCCAAGCCTTGCCCCTCGGACAGACTTTTTCTTTTCCGGATGCAAATAAGAATAATCCTTTCCACTCCTCGTTATTTCCACCCCATAACATTCCTTGAGGTAAGTCATGAACTCATGCTCGTTTCTCGACTTTGATGCTCCCTCCTGAATGACTTCTCTGAGTTCCTCCTTCCACGAAGTCCCACCACTCAGAATGAGATGCTTTTCAGAAGAAGTGCGCTTGTTCCTTGCCTCCTTCCGCCAATCGGTGTAGCTGAAACCATATTTTTCGCCAATACGGTTTGCCTCGTCTTTCATCCTTCCGTATTCATCGGAAGTGATGTGGAGCTTTCTGCCCGTGATTGAATTTACCGCATTGACAACGATGTGACTATGTACTGTTTTCGTGTCCGTGTGCGTGGCGATCACGCATTCGTGTTCAGGGAATAGCAGTTCAGCCATTTCCTCGGCATAGCGCTGTGCTTGCCGAGGACTTACGTTGTCCTGCCTTGCACACGATAATTTGATATGATAATATTTTCTCTCATCAAATTTCTTGCCCTTACCAAACAGGTTCTGCGTGTCCGTAAACTGCCGCGCATAGTCCTCATCTTCAAAGAGATTGCGCACCGACACCAGCGCCGCCTTATTCTTGTCCGTGATATAAGCAATCACCTTTTTAGGACTCGCCTTGCCGGATGAACATTTGAACAGCGGCACCTTTCCCCTCCCGTTACGTTCAGAACATGAGCGTATATCTTTTTAATGTCTGCAAGCACTGCCAACAGTTCCGCTTCTGCCAACGAACCAAAATTATTGGCTCGTGCCAGCTGATTGAGATTATTTCCTTGCCGCTTCAACTCCGTCAGGATCTCCCCGACATCCGGAATACTAACGACGGGTTGATCTGTGATCGCTCGAATGATGAACGCCGTCATTGTCAGCCCGCTCGCTTTGATTTTTTCGTCTATCAGTTTCTTCTCCTCTGCCGTAACTCTGAAAGTATAGGCAAAAGGTCTCGTTCTGTTTCCTATAATTTCCCTCCTTACAATTTTACAATACACGCCGAAATTTTCAAGGGCGGATTCATTTCGCCCGTTAAGAAAATTACGACAAAAACAACTTCACGGAAAAATATGCGTAAGCAGATTTTTCGTGAGTCGTCTTTTGGGGTCTTAGGGGTATCCCCTAACGAGGCGACTTGCAAAGTCGGCGTTTGGCAAGCCAAATGCGTACCTCGCTATCCCCTTCAAACAACATTTCTGTCATGGTTTTCCTTTCCAAAACAACGATGTTCAAATTCCGTATTTTATCGCCTTGTCATGTTGAAACCTGAGTTGTTCGGTGCGAAAATCGTCGCCCTCCAACCTTATAACCCTTGTTGACATTTCGTTTACACGCTCGACTATCGCCTTGTCAAGACCGAGTTTACTTACAAGCTCGTCCATTGCATAATTGCTGCTGAACACAGTCGGACGCATGGAATTATAGCGAACATTGATCATCTCAAACAGTTTTTCCTCAGCCCATTTTGACGCGCTGCGATTGAATTCCCTGCCGATAAACTCCTTGCCGAAATCGTCCAAGAACACAAAATCACAAGTCATCAATTTGCGCATTGTATCGAGTTCTCCCATACCTTCTCCGGCATATCCGGACCGTATCTCCGCGAGTATTCGCGCAAAGTTTGTATAGATACAGTGATACCCTTCGAGCAACAACTCATTGCAAATACAGGCTGTTAAATACGTTTTCCCCGACGAGTTACCTCCATAGAGATACAGCCCGATGTTTTCCTTCTTCATGTCGGCAGCGCGCTCCACATAGCGCTTCGCTCTCGTATAAGCAGCACGGTTATGATCGGTTATTACTGCCGTTGAAAAGCGGCAATGTTTATATCTGTCACCCATCAGCGAATACATCTGTCGGCCGTAAAACTCCTCGACGTTGCGGCGTATTGTTTCAAGCTTTTTCTCCTTTTCGATCTGCTCGTTCTGGCATTCACACAAACAGCGAGCACAGAACGCCTTATCGTCTGAAACATAAACTCGCAGAGTATGACAGCTATTGCATCTCGGAAGCCCCTCTTCGTCCAGATATTCGTCCTCTCGCAAGGGATATATCGTATTGACGAAATGTCTGCTTATTTTTAACTCGTCCATCACTCATCCTCGCGCTTGTATTTCTCGACATCGATTTCCGGTTTGAGCGTGGGCGCAGGAAATTTGTTCTGCTCGTTTCTCTCCCAGTTTCTGATTGCAGCCTGCCAGTTCTTCATGGGCGTTTTGCCCACGCGCCAACCATTGCTCTCATAATAGTCATAAAACCTGTGGGCATCCAGCTTATAGCCGTTTGCAGCACAGTAAGCAGCAATATCGCCTATCGACGGCTTACGAAAACGTTTAGAGGGATTGGGGTCTTCATATTTAGGAGTATTGACCTCCTCTCCCTTATCTTCTTTTAATCTATCTTCCTCTATCTTATCTTCGGTTGACGCATGGTTGTCATTTGGTTGCAAAGCGGTTGTCGTTTGGTTGACATGTATGCTGCCAAAGAGCCTATCCGAATACGCGCCATTGTCCTCTACGATTAACCCCGCCTTTTCTTCTGCAAACAATGTCGGGTGAGAGCGATCGCGCCGAAGGGTATTATGGATCTTCCAATGCCTGATGACTACAACTCCGCTCTTAAATAAAATGACGAACCTTTTCTCAATAAGTAAAGCCAGATCGTCTTCCCCGGCGCCTATGTAATCTCTGATCCTCTTCGGATTTCCGATAAACCCCTCATCGTCCGCATTGATCGCAAGGTGAAAATATAGAGCCTGCGCCGACAGCGGCATATCGAGGAAAGCGTCCGTATCAAGCACCTTCTTGCTCAACATTCTTTTTTCCGCCACTTATCTGCTCCCTCCATACAGCATACTGACTTTTGCAGGCGTGCCACAACAACAGGATTGTATATGGCTACTCTCTCGCCGATTTTATCTAAATTATGTTTCACCCGTTCCTCCTCTTATAATGTCCTTTATATTATCCCTATGGAACATACTCCTTGCAGTTGGTCTTGATAATGTCGCCGATGTCTTTGCCATACTTGGCATTAAGCTGTGAAAAACTCTGCAACACGAACAGATACCTGATGCCACGCGAACGACCGACTGTTACCATGCCTTCGATGTTCTCCATCTTGGGAAGGTTTCCGAACTCGTCGAGGATAAAATAGGCTCTTCGCTTTAATATTGCCGTGTCCGTATCTTTCTTTCTGAGGTTTGTATTCGCCTTTTCGACAAGTTCCTTGTAGGTTTGCGTGAGGAACAGCGTGACAAATCTGTGGCGCGTGAACCTCTCGTCCGGCACAATGACGAACAATGCGTTGGGGCTTTCGTCCATATTCGCAATGTCGATGTCGTTTTCGCTCGTCATTGACAAAATGCCGTCGTCGGAGAGCTGCTGTATATAACTGTTTACTTCCGAAAGATAAGATGTAAGCGTTTTGTCGCTCGTGATTAACACGGTGTTTACAAGTCCCCTTACTTTCGAGAACTCTTCCCTGCCTTCGAGCAAATACTTTTTAAGTGCGGTCGTATCCTCCGAGCAATACTTCGTGATGTTATGGTACACATTGAAAAGCTGTAACTGCTTTTCATCCATTTTCCCAGAAATGACATCCTCACAGAAGGCAAGTACCAGACCAAAGATAAGGTTTCGCGCTCCTTCTTCCCATGTGGGCTGGTCTTTGTTCTGTATCGGGCAGAGCGTGTACACCAAGTCCATCGCGTTCTCGAAGATCTCGTCTTTCAGCTCCTGCACTCTCGTCCTCGCATCGCTGTGCGACAGGAACACTTCGCCGCAGGCAAGATATTTGCCGTCCTTTTCTTGCATATCGTTTTGCAGTTCCCTGACCTGCTTTATGCGGCGGATAAGCACCTGCATGGGATTCCACCTCGCCGAAGAATACGGCTCTCTGAGGTCAAGCGTGGAGATTTTGTACCCCTCGCTTTCAAGTTGCTTTGCGTGTTTCTCGTACAGCTCCTTTTTCGGGTCGGCGATGATCATACTCGGCTTACCCTTGCTTCTTCCGAGGGTTGCGATGTTCTGGTCTACAAATCCCGTTGTCTTGCCGCTGCCTGTCGTGCCGACGATTAGCGCGTGCAATGCGCTCGTCGAAATGATCTCTACCGCTTTTCCTTTCTTTTCCGCGCCGATGACGATTTCGTCGTCTTTCTCCGCGACCTTGTCCCAAGTCGTGACCGTAAACTCTTTGAGCTTTCTGAGCTTCTTTGTCGTCAGCCATTCGGTATCTTCCAGATCGTTTTCTTTCATTGCCACGTTCTGCGCGTCAATGCGATACATCAACAGAAAACCTATAAGCAGCATTCCGTTTACCACTCCGACGGTCAGCCAATAATTCTCATTGAGAAATATCTCTTCAAAACCCGCCCCGCCGAGAGCGAACAGAAAAGCGATCAGCACGCTCACGCATACAGCGACAAAAATACCGCCGACAAACAGTCCGCCGCTCGACTTGCGCTTTTTATGTTTGTGTGCTTCTTCTCTATTCATTCAATTCCCTTCACCTCCGTTATTTTATTTCTCCGTTGCCGCTCGCTGCGGCGTCCTGTTTTTTGCGTTCACGCTCCATCTCCTCTTCGATCTCCTGCAAGCGATGGTAGAAATCTCGCTCGATGTACTCGCTCTCCTGTCCGAAAGAACTCAAAAACTTCTTGATTGCCCTGCCAGTGTTCCGACGGGATATGCCGAGAGAACGCTTTAACTTGTTATCGTTCGCTTTGCGTTTCCGCGTGTTCTCGTAGTATTCCGGCTTGATGAACTTTGCAAGTTTCAGAACAAGATTGCCCTGTCGGCGTTTGTAATCTGCCCGTATCTCATCAAATACCTGAATGTTCTTCTCATCGATTTGGCTATGGCTCTTTATCTCCCTCTCGCGCCCTGCAAGCGCGCGGTAAAATCTTCGGTTGGCTCGCCGCGCCCTCGCATCCGTTGCAAGCAGCATCTGCACGATTTTATCCACCCTATCCCTGAACGGTTCCATATCCTTGCTGCCGTATGTAATGCGTCCCTCTTTGGGTAAGTCCCTCGCAAGCGCGAGAATTTCTTTCTTGACGTCGTCCGGCTTACAGACAAAAGCCTTTGCACCGAGCAACTCACGAAGATTGCGTATCGCTTCGTCGCGCGTCTTATACAGGATTTCTTTCTTGTCGCTCAGGAAAAGTCCCAGCCGTACAACCATTCCGTCGATGCTCTTTTTATCGATCTTGCCACTGCGTCGATATTTGTTCTCGCCCGTCCGCGCATCCTTGAACTTCGGCTCTTTCTCCCAAAAGACAAAGTGGATATGTAGGTGATGCGGTCTGTCCAGATGCAACGCACACATAAGGTCTACATTGTCGGGACGGAACTTTGCGTCTTTCAGAAACGTCGGGAAAGTTCGCTTGATAAGTTCGATACACTTTTCGGGTGTGTCTATCTTCGGGGACTCTACTGCATTGAGCGAGATGAAACCGTGCCAGATGTTGCCCTCGTTTTCTTTGAGCCGAGCTTTCATTTCGTCCACTTGCTCTTGCGGTATCATTCCTTTGTCGTTGAACACTCCCGTGTTCTTTTGCAGATATTCCAGCGCCGTGCGCTTACCTGTCCGTTTGCCTTCCGTCGTTATGTAATCGAATACGTTTTTATCGCCCGTCATATCGAAGAACGCTCGCTCATCCGTGTGACGTTCACGCTCCTCGTTCGTCGCTGTTTTCGGCAGACGATACGGCGTATACTGAATATTGAAAATGATCGGTTGGCTGCTGATTTTCTTTACCTCCTGAGTTTCTTGATCCCTTCCGCCTCAAAACTAACAAGGTATTCGGGCGTGTCCGCGAGAAGTCCCGTATTAAACTCTTTGATGATATCGCGTTCGTCCGAACACTTCTCGCAAATGAAATTGAAAATCGACGAGAGAATGGATTTGTTGATCGTCGCATTCAGCACGGTTTCGCGTAAAAGCTGAACAGTAACGGCATTTAATTCTTCGTTCTTGCTCCCCTTTTTTCGTGGTTTCACAAGCGAGATTTTTTCCTCTTCCGTTACCGTATCGCCTAACAATTTTTCATATAAAATCGGCAGCCCGTAAAACAGAGCTTCGTTGATCACCTGATTGAAATTCCCGCCGTCCGGATGGTTCACCAAAGCGTTTATCATTTCAGTCATTGACACGTCGGTAATGCGTATGTGCTTTTCAACGCCGATTTTTACAGGTCTGCCTCTGGGCTTTTTTCCTTCCTCTGCGCCGCAGGCGTGGCAAAGCGGGTTTCCCGCTTCTGCTTCCTCGAAGTGGGGATTTATCCCAACTTCCTTAACCTGCTTGCATTTGTTGTTCACTTCGTCCCACCTCCCGCGGTTGTTTTGTTTTCCAAATCCGACCTACTTCCCTGCGCTTTTTGAGGTACAACTTTTGAGATACGTTCTTCCGCTTTTTCTATGTAGCGTGGGTTAATGTCAATACCGATGTACCTTCTTCCGAGTCGTTTCGCCGCAGCTCCCGTCGTGCCGCTACCGAAGAACGGGTCTAAAACCAAACCGCCTTCTCTGCTTCCTGCAAGGATGCAAGGCTTTATCAACCGTTCCGGAAACATCGCAAAATGTTTGGTCATTCGATAAGAATTTGTACTCACCTCCCATACATCTTTGCAACGCCGCATCTTGCGTTTTTCATCGGTTATCGCTTGCGTATTCATGTCGATTTTCTGACCTAACGACGAGACGGAATACTTTGCTTTACCTGACCTTCCCCTCGTATATCTTGCCTCGGTGACTGCCTTTATCGGCTGTTGAATTGCCTCGTAATCGAAGTAATATCTCGGCGATTTTGCGAGCAGAAAAATGTGTTCATAACACTTTGCAGGTCTGTCCTTGACGGCTTCCGGAAGCGCGTTAATCTTGTGCCAGATGATGTCCGAGCGAAGATACCAACCGCGCTCGCGAAGTGCAAATGCGAGCATCCACGGTATCCCGATAAGGTCTTTGGGCTTGATGTTATTCCACCTGTTCGGCATTGAAAACACCTTACTTCCATTGTCATAAATCGGTCTGTCCTTGACGTTATCTTCCTGCAAAAGTCCTTTGCCTTTCCCGCTCCCTGCGTAACTGTCGCCGATGTTCAACCATAAAGTGCCGTCATCCATAAGCACCCGATACACTTCGTCAAACACCTTTATAAGCCTTTCCACATACTCCTGCGGCGTCTGTTCCGTTCCGATCTGATTTTCAATTCCGTAATCGCGTAAGCCGTAATACGGCGGACTTGTCACGCACATATTCGCAGAGCCTTGCGGCAGATATTTTAATATCTCCGCCGCGTCGCCGCAGAATACTTTATTTTCCGTCATTCGTATCCTTGTCCATTACTTCGGCGGCGGAAAGCATGCCGCCGATGATTGCGCCGATCTCGCCCATTGCCTGTTTCCTGCGCTGTCTTTCTGCATACGCTTCCGCACTCTTCTTGCCGTTGAGCGAGTTCTGTTTTGCTTCGTCGATTTCCTTTTTGATACCCATGAACGCGCCTTTCAGGTAAGGGTCTTTGGTGAAGAAAGGTTTGCCGTCGTACATATACGCGCACATTCCCTTGATCAGTTCGCCTGCCTGTTTGTCGCCGAGTTCCTTGAAAAGATTGTAGTTTTCCCTCTTAATTTTGAGTCTGAGTTCCTTCATTTTTACTTTCTCCTTATTCTGAATTTGCCCGTTTTCTGCTTTTCACCACAATCGGGCTGTTGTGTGTCGCGGTGCTCCTCCATATATTGAGCCATATATTTTCTGCACTTTGCGGCTCTGTCCTTGGATTTATCTCGCTCTTCTCTCATTAACAAGAAAAGCCCTCTGACACTTCCATTGCTCATGTCATTCTCCGATGTTTCATTATTAAACTGATAAGCACACAGGGCTTTGATCAGTTCACCTGCCTGCTTCTCATCAAGCATCATAAAAATTTCGCCATCGGTTTTGCTGATTCCGAGTTTATCTTCCTTCAATTTTTTCCTCCTTTATTCCTTTATTAAATTTGTTGGTTTCGTTTCCCCAACAATCCCAGCCTCCCACCGTTTGTCTCGCAAACAGTTCTATCTTGGGCAAATCACCGAATAGTTGAACAATGCGATTTCGCACTTCGTTTGGTTTTCGGCTATGTTCCTCAATATGAGTTATGACTACCGAAGATACTGAACGCGACTTCCTGTCAAGCACTCTTCCGCGTGTTGCCAATAAGCAATATTCAGCATTTGAACGTGTATAATATCCCATTCCTTTGAAAATACTGTCCGCTTTTCTGTTTTGCTTTATCCAGGTAAAAGCTACGGTCTTATAGGTAAAGCCCCATGCACTTATCAGCTCTATTCCTTCGATAAGGCACGGAGCCGTTACCCATAGAAAAAGAACACTATTCTTTGCCGCTATGTTTTGTATCGGTAAACTCTGTATTTCACCTTTATTCATAGTTGGATAATGGCAATCAGCACTGCGCCCTTTACCCTTATCCGAATAGGTCTTAAATTGCCACGGCGGATCAGCGTAGATTATGCTGTACTTATTGCTTGTTGTAAAAATATCTGTCAGCATCAGAACTTTGCGTTCGCATACCTCCCCGCTTTTGCCGTTGAGGTTGCAGCAGGTACCGCAGGCTTTTCGCGCAAGCCAGCCACGAAGCTGATCTCTTCTGCCATCATCTTTTCGTAATGAGCATTCGGTTTTTCATCATGGTACTGTCCTGATGCTTTAAATACACGCATGATCTTTTCCTTGTCCGAAGTATAAACGGCAAGGCGCGCTATCAAAGAACGCTCGTTCTTTTCTTCACTGCCCAAAACATTGATACCGTTAAACAGCGCAGAGAACTTTGTACCTTGTTTGGATTTACTTGCCTTCTCGACAAGTTCCCTATCCTCCATACGAGAAAGGCTTTCAATACCTCTGCCCGTCATATCTACCGTCCGGGCGGCGGATGCCGTTTCCGTTTCACTTGCCGCTGCTACCGCGCTGGGCGGCATGAATACTTCCGACTTCTCCTCCTCAATTTTTGAAAGCCGCTCTTCTTTTTGTTCCTGCTCTTCCGCACGCTTTATGCTTCGCGCTTGCAGCTCCTCCAAGCTCACTTCTTCAAAGGCTTTCCCTTTCCAGAACGGAAGTTCCTGCATTTTCCCGAATTCCGCCATCAACGCTTCGCGGCTCCTGAAAGGATAGCCGCTCAGCGCTGACTGCGTCTGACCGTATTCGGCGCACATCTTGACTTTGTAGACGGTTTCACCGTACTCGTCCGTTTCCTCTATGACGGCAAAAGGTTCGGTCTCTCTTTTGATTTCCTTCTCCTTTTCCATGACGAACTTTGTCATGCGCTCCGCATCGGCAATCGCTTTGAACAGCACGTTCGGATCTTCCTTGATTTTGCTTTTCCACGAACCTATGTACGCGCTGTTGTTCTCGATATGCTTTTCCGAGGCGGCCACGCCCAGATCCTGTTCCAAAAACATGGATGCAATTTCTGCGCGCAGCTCCTCTTCGGCATATTCCGCCGAACCGAACGCCCCGCTTAAATTTCTGTTCAGGCGCTTTTCGTGTCCCGTACTGTGTCCGATTTCGTGCAGTGCCGTAGAATAAAATTCCGGCATATTCACGAAGTCCTGCTTTTCGGGCAGATGTATCTCGTCTTTGGTTGAGCTGTAATAAGCCATACTGCCGCCGTACCTGATAGGCGACTGTGTTCCGCTCCAATGCTCAATGAGTGCTTCCGCGCGGTCGTTTCTTCCCGTAGGGTCGTGTTCTACCCTTTCTCGTTCCGGAATACCCTCGATAACGTCGCCGTTGAATACGCGGTAATACTTGCGAATGGGATATACGTTTTCGTCCATATACTCATTCCGCTCGTCCGCCGTCATTCCGTCAAGAGTGTGTCTGTCAAAGGGCTGCTTGGTTTCTCTGTCACGAAGTTCAAAGTATTCAATCGATACTCCCGCGTTCTTGCCGCGGCTTCTTCCCTCTTCGTCGCGCTTAAAGCTCCAACCCTTATCTTCCATTTGTTTGAATGTCACCCAGCGGTTATCTGAATATCCGCGTTCCGCAGTGGCGGCCATCAGAAACATTCTGTTGATGCCGTTATACTGTTTTCCGCTGATTCCTGATACGGGCGCACCTCCGCCCGCCCATCCCTGTTCCCACAGCCCCACTCCATTTTCAAGATTTTTCATCACGGCATCGACGAGCGCCTTCCGCGCAGGAGTGAGTTTTTCGTAAGCCGAATTTTCTTTATCGCTCAAAATGTATCTTCACCTCCTCCGTGCCGATCGGTTTTTCGTCCCATAAATCGCCGTCGTCCAGATCGAGCATTTCTTCGATTGAATACCCTTTCGGAATGACGATTTCGGGAACTGCCTTGTTGTCCTTTGCCTGTTTCATATCAGCCTCCTTTTACGCTTTACTGTTTCCGCTGCCCGAAGATTTGGGCGCAGATGTCGGAGCCTTGGGAGGAGTATAGTGCGGCGTGTCCTTTGCCGCCTTGATTGCCGTATATTCGTAGTAGCTCTGCGGTTTGTCGGGACGGTAAAGTCCGCTCGTTGCGAAAATTCTCGTCATCTGTTCCACGTTTCCGCCCGAATAGAACGCAAGATAGTTCATCAGCGACATATCCGAATTGGAATGGTTATTTCTCAGATCTTCGCCGTTATACAGCCGCTTGACCGTATCTCCGTTCTTTGCCGAAAACGCTTTTTCGAGAAGTTCCCTGTCATCCAACTGCGTAAGCCCGGGCATTCCCTTGCCGACATTCTTCCATTCTGTTCTCCTCTCCAACTTGCGTTCGAGCAGAGATTTCATTTCGGGCGTATCGAAACTTTCAAGATTGTAATATCCCGCGCCGTCGCCCGTCATAGCGATAAAATGGCTGTCCTGATAAAACTCCATATCGCCGTCCTTGGAGAACGACCTGAGATCCATTCCCTCGGTCTTGCCGAATACATGGATACCCTTCCCGCTTACCGAACTTTCGATATAAGTCTTGCCGCATTTGGACAATACTTCGTTCGCAAGTGCCGAACGCTTGCCGTCCTCGCCCACGCAATGGTCAAGGTCGATACAGGCAATGCCGTCCTTCCCGTCCAGCGCATAGGCGAGCGCCACGCCGCCGTTTTCCCTTGCATACTTGCAAGCCGTGTCAAAATCTGCCCACGTTTCGGGGTTATCGCTCTCCGCAAACTTGCCCGTGACGGGCGAAATGAGAAATTTGTCCAACCTGCCCGTATCCGCATTTTCGCGCGTCCTGACAATTACCCAGTTGGGTTTGTCTTTCATTTCGGCAGGAAGGCAAGTGCGAAGCTGCTGCTCCACCTTGTCGAACTTCTGTTTTACCTCTTCGCTCGGACGACGGTAGAGATTTTCGTATGCGTCGTCATCCTTATCTTTCAGCTCTTTTTCAAGCTCATCGGGCTTGATGTCGATATTCTCGTCCGCACTCTTGTCTTTGAGATGCACCTCGAAATCTTCGGGAAGGCGCAGGCGGATACCTTTTTCATCCTTTCTGACCATGCCGGAAGGAATGTAATAGACAAGTCCCTCATATTTCCCCTTGGGCATCTTGAAAAGCGTGCTCTTCTCGTAAGTGGCGATAACTGCTTCCTCACTGACGGGAATTTCCGTCCACTTCTTTTCGTCCGCCTTTTCTTCGCGGTTCTCTTCTTCGGCCGAGCGTTCGCGCTTATAGCTTTCCGCCGTCGTTCCGTTTACGAGTGCGGCATATTCGCTTACGGTGATCTCCTTTTCGTCCGGACCCTTATTGAGTTTGATTTTGAAATCCTCCGAAAGAGCCACTTTGATTCTTCCGTCCTCGTTTTTCGTATCCTCGCTGATGACCGAGTTGGGAAGATAGTAGCTGTATCCCGCGAACTCCGTTCCCGAAGGTGCTTTGAACAGCGTAGCTTTTTCGTAGTTGCCGAGCACCGCCTCGCGGGGCAGAGTGATGTTTGTCTTTTCTTTCTGCTCCCTTACATAGTCCTTGTCGGACGTATGGTTTACGATGTCGGAAAACTCTTGCGCCGTAAGTTCTATCTGGTCGCCATCACGATTACGAAGGTTGACGACCTCGCCTTCCGAAAGCATCAGTTTGAAGCAAAGCTCTCTCGAATCCGACTGCATGTCAACAAGCTGACGGCTGTTTTTGATGCGGTTGTTGTACATGAAATAGGTATAGTCCGCGTACTCTTTATTGCTCGAAGGCATCCTCATGAGCGAGGACTTGTCATACGTCTTGATGAGCGCGTCCCTCGATACATACACGGCATACCACTTCTCCTGCGGTTCCACGTTTTCGCCGTAATATTTCTCACGGTATTCGTTCGCCGCTTTTTCGTCCTTGAAATCGTAAACGCCCTGCGCCCACGTTCCGTCCGTCGTATCGTAGCCGATTGCAACGGTATAGTCGTTCTTTCTCTGCACCACGGCAATATCTCTGCCGTTCTTGTCCTGCGTGATGCTTACGACCTTATCGCCGCGCGACGTCTGTTTCAAAAATTTGCTTTCTGCCAATTCTTCTTTCTCCTCCTTGTTATCGTTTTGTTTGTCGTTTGTTACTTCGTCCAGAAAGTCGTTATAGCGCATATACTTTTTGAAGCCGTTCACCACCCCGTCAATGACGGCGGGATGCGAACGCAAGCAGCAGTTTCTGCGCTCGTCCTGACTTTCGGACACATTGATGTTTTCTGACCAACCCTTGTTTTCGGGGCTGTACCTGCCGTCGCCGAGATTTTCACGGATAGTCGTTGCGAGAATGTACTTTACCCGTTCACTACCGAACTTATCGATGAGTTCGGGAATAAAGCCGTCTTTCAGATGCAATCCGTCGAAGTTTTCGGAAATAGCTTTATCGATAGCCTCTCTGCACTCCTCGCTTTGCCTATGCGATACGCGATATTGTTCGATCTCGTCGTGCTCAACGGAATATTGCGCGGTGTTGAGATAGATAGTTCCCTGTTCTTTTTCTGTCATCGCATCTGCATGATAATGCTCGCAATAGTCCTTGATAAACTCTGCGGTATCCGTTCCCGTATTCAGGCTTGCATACTCGTCCCCGATAAAATCGTCATACAGTTCCGTCAGAATACTTCCGCGATCCTCATACAGTGCCCGGTAATGCTCTTTTTCCAGATAACCGTTTTCCGTACCCGTATCGATGACATCTTTCAGCTCGGTAAAGACGTGAATCTTGTAATTCTCGTAAAAAATATCTTCCATTGCTATTTTTTGCATGACAGGATCGGTAAGGTGTTCGGCTATCGCTCGCGTCAGATCGCTTTCCTCCCAGCCGTACTCGCGGAACGCTCCGCTCCACATACGGGATGAGAACTCGTCCAGAAGCTGAGGGACAAACGCCGTCAGCACTTTGGGATCAGGTCTTTCCTTGTCCGCAAGATACTGTTCAAGCGCAACGCGCTCCGCAAAGTTCGTTTCGATAAAATTGATCGTGAAGCCTTCGTCCACATAGTCCAGCTCCTTTTGCATGACATCCGAAGCTGCCGTGCAGAAATCCTTTCTTGCCCACAAATACGACGAGGTCTTTTCGTTGTTCAGATAGTTCCTCCAAACCTCTTTTCTGATGCCGTAGAGTGTTCTCTCGGTCGGTGTCAGCTCCGAGAATCTTTCGACGACTTTTTCCGTATTGTCGTGAGAAAGTTTATTGATCTCCAAGCCGAAACCCCACAGCCGCTGCGCCGCACGCTTGTGCAAAGGAATCATCTCGTCCTTCGTGTAGCCGTAGTCGTGCATATCCTCGTCCGTCACCGTATAATCGGGCATAAGCGGAGTTTTTTCCGTTTCATCCAAGGCGTATGTTTCGCCGGGAAGTGCTCTTTGGTTTAACAGAGGAATCAGCTCGTCCTCTTGAAAGTCGTCATACCAACGGTCAAACTCCTCTCCCTTGAAATTTTCGGCAAACTCACTGCCCTCAAAAGACGGTTTCAAATCGTTTGAAATATCGAATATTTCATCTGCCGTAAAGCCCGTAATCCTGCCGTTAAGATACTTGAACTCGGCAATTTCTTTATCCAGAAAAGCATTGAGCCGCGTTTCATAACTGTATTTGGACAATATATTTTTAAGTTCCTGCGCTTCTACATTGCCGAAAACTGCAAGGTGAATATCCGCTTCGCTCCAACCATGGACGGCAAACGGTAATTCTTCTTTGAGCTTTTCCACCTGCTCGTCAAAGACGGACAAGGCATACTCTTTCATCTCCGCAGCCGACGGCATTGCCCTGCCGCCGAATGCCTTGTCAAGGGCATATACTTCCGTGCCGTACTGCTCCCACAATGTTTCGCGCTCGGTGTTCGAGAAATAACTCATATCCTCTCCGTCAAGCGAAGCGAGTACCGACTTCACGATTTCACGGCGGGTTGCCATGTAGTTGCGCCCGTTCTCCGACCGCATAAAGGCGTTCCATTCGGGCTTTTCCACACCGAACAGCCTGTCCTTTTCGTCGAATACGGCAGGATCGTCCACCATTCCCTCGGTATCGTTTTCGCGCAGCTCGTATATGGTAACTCCTATCCTTGCAAGCGCTTTCGCCGTAATGCCCGTTACGGGCAATATCCCGTCCCATGTATAGCCATAGGCGTGCATATCCTCTTTTGTTACGGCGTAATCGGGCAAAATATCCACTTCCATTGCCGCAATTTTATCTTCCTCGTCTATAATGCTTACCTCCTTTTTCAGTCTTTCTTCGGGCAATATCGGTATCGCCCTGTAATTTTCCTCCTCGCTTTCGCCGTCGTCGTCAACGATCACCTCTTCACGCTTGTCAAGGTTGAGTTCAGCGTTGAGTTCTGCCTGTTCGGAGAGTAACGCGCTCAACCGCTCTGCCTGCTCGAACGGTTTTTCCACCTGTTCTTTTGCAATTTCAAGGTCAGACTTCAACTGCTCCAACTTCTTCTCCAGACGGACTTTTCTTTGAGGCAACTCGCTTACAAAGTTTTCAAGCCTCGTAAGATTACCGCTTGCGCTTTCGCCTATCGACAAAATGTACTGCCCTTCGGCGGCAAGCGTAATTTCACGCTCCGTTGCCATAAAGGTCATAGGGTTCATTGAAATCCTGAAACCGCAATACTCCGCAACCGGCGTATCCACCTTTCCCGAATACAGCGCGTCCATGAGAGCTTTTCCGCCCTCTTTTTTGTCCGTATAAACTTTCCCGTTTACGCTGATTTCAAAGGCTTCGGGGTCAGCAGGACGAATGGCTTTTGTCATTTCAAGGTCTTTTGTTACCCTTTCAATCAAAAGCTCCTGCTTCCTGATTTCCTCGGGGTAATCCTTGCGTATCTTGTCCTGCAAAGCGTACAAATTCTTTCTGTACTGCCCTTCCAGAACGCGCAGCCTTGCAACTTCTGCGTCCACTTCCATCTTGCGCTTTATCTTGGGGTTCGCCGCCGTGATTGCCTTTATTTCGGCATAGGAGAGCGTCGTTTCGTCGATGTCCTCCGCTTCTCTTACAGTCAGATCGCCCTTGTTTATCTGTGAAATGAAACGCTGCTTGTTTTCGAGTATCTGATAGGAATAGCTATCGAACGTGCGCTCTGTAACATAGGTAAAAATCTGCACCTTATCATTGGTGTTGCCTTGCCTGATAATGCGCCCCTCTCTCTGTTCCATATCGCTTGGACGGTATGGCGTATCAAGGTGGTGCAAAGCTACAAGCCGCTTTTGTACGTTGGTTCCCGCGCCGCACTTTTCCGTGCTGCCGATAAGTACGCGCACTCTGCCCAAATTGACATTGTCGAAGAGTTTTTGCTTTTGCTCTTCGGTATTTGCATCGTGTATGAACGCTATCTCCTCGCTCGGAATACCCTTTTGTACGAGCTTGTACTTCAAGTCATTGTAGGCATCGAAGTCTGTACCATAAACATAGTCCGAGAAACTTCCTTTCGGCGTGGACAAATCACAGAACACGATCTGCGTTCCTCTTATGTCTGCCGTATCCGACCAGATTTCATAGATACGCTGAGCGCACTCGTTGAGCTTGCTGCCCTCTTCATCCTTGCAAGTCGGAACGAAACAGCGCGGGTCAAGCGCGAGCTTTTTGCCGTCCGAAGTGACTTTGAGCATATTGTCGATATGACTGTCCACGCCTCCGCCGTAGATTTTGTCCGCACGATCGGCGATTTCTTCTGCGAGTTCGATCGTCGTGTCCGACGGTTTCAGATTGATCACCTGACGCTTCGCTTCGGGAACATTCAGTTTGACCATATCCGCGGTTTGAACATCTGCAAACGCACGGTAAAGTTTCAAAAGTTCCGGAAGGTTCGTAAATTTTGCAAAGCGCGTTCGCGCCCTGTATCCCTGTCCGGACGGAGAAAGTTCCATGCTCGTCACAGTTTCACCGAAGTCTGCCGCCCAACCGTCAAAGAACGTGATGCCGAGGTCTTTCAGCGTTGAGGGCTGTAAGTAGGTCTGCATTGTGTACATCTCCGTCATAGAGTTGGAGATAGGTGTACCCGTTGCAAATACAACGCCGCGATCGCTGCCGTGGAGTTCCTGCAAATACTCGCATTTGAGCTTCAAGTCGCTCGCTCTTTGGCTTGCGGCGTTGGAAATACCTGCCACGTTGTTCATTTTCGTGAACAGGAACAGATTTTTATAAGCATGCGCCTCGTCTACGAACAGATAATCGACACCCAAGTCCTCGAACTTCAACACGTCGTCCTTACCGCTCGTATCCATCAGCTTTTTGAGCTGTGCCTGCTTGCCTTTCTTGATTTTTTCAAGGTTTTTGACAGCACCGCGCGGCATACCGTTTTCTTCCCACTGCTTCTCGATGGTTGCTTCTACTGCGGCAATCTCTTCGTTCAGCTTTTGTATCTGCCTTTCGGTCGATACGGGGATTTTTGCAAACGAACTCTGCGCGATAATGATGCCGTCCCAATCGCCGAGAGCAACTTTTGAAACGAACTTCTTGCGGTTGTCCTTTTCCAAGTCCTCCTTGCTTGCCACGAGAATTTTTGCGTTCGGGTATAGCCTTCTCCATTCCCCTGCCCACTGCTGAACAAGGTGGTTCGGGCAAGTGACCATTGCCTTTTTGCAAAGACCCAACTGCCGCATTTTCATAATTGACGCAACGACCGTAAATGTCTTTCCCGCACCGACAACGTGATGCAAAAGCGTACTGCTATTGCCTGTGATTATGCGGTGTACTGCGTTCTTCTGGTGTGGTTTAAGCTCTATTGCAGGGTTCATTTCGGGGAATTTGAGATAACTCCCGTCATAACTCGGAAGCCGCGTTCGGTTGAATAACCTGTTATACGTCGCTTCCAATTCTTCCCTGCGTTCGGGCGTTTTGAAGATCCAATTTATGAACTCTTCTTTGATTTTGTTCTGCTTTTCCCGCGCTGCGATCGTTTCCGCATGGTTGACGACGCGCTTTTCTTTTCCGTCCTCTTCGATTGTGTCATAAATCGTGGTAGCACGAAGGTTCATCGCATCGATGAACAGCCTGTAAGCAGGCGCACGTCCTGTACCATAGACTTCTTTTTGACGCATATATGTACTACTTCGCACCGACTGACTTTGATCCAACCGCCACGAAGAGTCGTGAGGGTTGTAGAAAAGTTCGATGTCGCTTTCCAAATACCAATACACGCCAAGGAGTTCGCAATAGAATTTCTTATAGTATTCCTTGTCTATCCACGTTGCTCCGAGCCTTACTGATATTTCGCTTGCCGTCAGCTTCTGAGGCTGGACTGCTTCGAGCGCGTCCACGTTTTTGCGATATTCGGGATGTTCAGCGGCAACAGAACGGGCAAGGTCAAGTTTGGAAACGACCTGTCCCGAAAGGTATTCCTCTGCCGAAAGAAAACCCGAATACTTGTCGTTTTCGTCTGCCATTTCAGGGTCACGGAATACCGCGTTGCCGAGTTCCGAAACGACGGTATCATAGTCTTTGCCCGTCAGCTCTTCTATGTAGGCAATGTCCACTTTTCCGCGCTCATTCTTACTGATTTGTAATGCCTCGAACGGGTCGTCCGTAGAAGTAGGCACAACATACGGACGAATGGTACGCTTGGAAAACACGTCCGACTTTGTGACGGCCTTTGTTTCCTCGTCCACGTCCTCGCACGAAAACAACAATGCACTGTCGCCGTCGTCTTTGAACAGTTTGGTGTTTGTCTGGCTATTGAGATTTCCGTACCGCCTTACAAACAGGTCATACTGCGCATTGAGTTTCGCCTGTTCTTTTTTGAGAACTTCATCCGAACAGCCTGCAATCTGAATATCAAGGATATGGTGCAGCTCTTCGCGGAGTCCTATCATTCCCTGTATTCTCTGATATGCGTCTTTGGGACTTTTGGGAATGGCCTGTTCGACCATTTCGTCGCCTATGCGCATATACAGTCTGCCGTTTTCGGCTTTGTAACAGAGAGGCTTGACATTGTAATCTACCTCTGTTGTCTGCTCTTCCGCCGGTGATGTGTCGGGATTTTGATAGAAGCTCTGCGGCAAGTTTTGAATAGCCTCGGCAAGTGCGTCTTTTAAGTCCCTTCCGTCCGGCTTGACCGTCGTATCTATGCCGCCGTACAAGCCCTGCTCTTCTTTAAGCGTTCCGAGGACCATTTCGGGGTGATCGATAAAGTATTGATTTATCTCGTACCCCTCTTCTGTCTTTCCTGTTGCAAGCCAAGTTTCTGCTGACAGGTCGGTTATCTTTTCTTCACGCTTACGAAAAAACAGAATGTCCGCCACGGCTTCCGTTCCAGCCGTTTGCTTGAACGCAGTGTTCGGAAGTCGGATCGCACCCAGAAGTTCGGCTCGCTCCGCGACATACTTCCTCGCATTGGCATTGAGTTTGTCCATTGTGCCTTTGCTCGTGACGATCGCCACAATACCGCCGGGCTTGACTTTATCCACGCTCTTGGCGAGGAAATAATCGTGAACCTTAAAGTTGTAGCGGTTGTAGTCGCTGTCCGCAACGCCATATCCGCCGAAAGGCACATTGCCGACGACAATATCGAACTTATCGTTCGGAAAAGTCGTATCCTCGAAGCCCTTTATCTGCACATTTGCCTGTGGGTATAATTTTGCGGCTATCCTGCCTGTGAGGTTGTCAAGCTCTACGCCGTACAGTCTTGCTCCGTCCGATACTTCTTTTGGCATATAGCCGAAGAAATTGCCTGTACCCATTGAAGGTTCCAAAATGCGGTTATTTCCCTTTACTCCGAAGCGATTGAGTGCCATATATATGCCGTCTATCACTTCTTTGGGTGTGTAATAGGCGTTCAGCGTGCTGCCTCTCGCGTTGTCGTAATCTTCCGCGGAAAGCAAGCCTTTGAGTTCGGCGTATTCCTTCTGCCAATCTGGATTTTTCTCGTCAAACGCCTGCGAAAGTCCTCCCCAGCCTACAAAGCGCGAGAGTGTTTTCCGCTCTTCTGTCGTGGGGTTTCTGTTCTCCGCATACAGACGATTGACAAGTCTGATCGCCGCTACATTGTTTCTAAACCTCGTCTTTGCGCCGCCGAGTTCGGTCTGGTCGAGAATATCGGTGAGGTCTGTGTTTTTGCTGTCCTTTTGGTTCTGCTCTGCCTCTTGATATTTCTTCCAATACTCCTTGTTCCATGTCGCCAAGGATTCGTTGACGGTATCGTTCCACTCCGCTATAAATCTCTTCTTCTCTTCGGCAGTCGCACTGCTGAAAGGTATCCTGCCGTTTTCTTCGGTCTTGACATGGTATGCTTTGAAATAGCTGTGTTCATCGTTCAGAATGCCTTTGTCGTACAACTCACGGAGCGGAATACATTGCAAAGCATCTTCTTCGTAGCAGTAATAGCCGCCTTCTCTCATGCCTTCGCTCAACGCTTCCGGCGATAAGACATACGGAGCAAGTTCTTCGGCAATCATAATTCCGCCGTGTCCCGCCGTGGATACGATATAAATGCCTTCCTCAATCGTTTCGCATTGCTGAACTTCATCCCACGGCGACATAGACGGCTCTCTGTGCGCTCGGAACGAGTATCGCTCTATGAACGCCTTGTCATTGTCGGATAAATCTTTGAACCGATTGAATGTTGCTTTTATTTTGCTGGGTTTATTCTCTTCTTCAAACGACTTGATATACTCTTCGTAACCGTCCTCTTCTTCTTTGGGAATATAGTTCGGACAATAATCGAGGTAGAAGTTTGTGTCAAAAGAGTCCGGAGTGAGTTCCACATCGGAAACTTCTTCGTGTTTGGACAATTCTTCCGCAATCTCTTCCGCATTGTCTTTTGCAAACCCCGCGTGTTTTCCGAAATCTTCAAAGAAATGGACGTAGTTTCCTTCCGTCGTGTTCTTTGTGCCTTCTTCGATGATTTTATCTGCAATCTCGGCAATGCGCTCTTTGTGTTCCTGCCTTGCTTCTTCCGTGCTTTGCAGCTTGGCGCAGTAATCTTTGTAGAATGTTGCGTGGATGTACCATTCGTCACTCTGAACGTCTTTGACCTCTACGCGGGCGAGCATCGTTTCTTTGATCTCGTCACAATGCGCCCGAACATACCCTTCATCTTTTCCGAATGTGGCGAAATGATAAGCGTATTTTCCTCTTTCCGTGTTCTGGGTACCAAGTTCTATCATCTGATCGACGAACCCGGCATTGTATTCCGCATCTTCCGGAGCAAACAGGCGTTCCGCCTCAATAACGTCACACACATGTTCCGCAAAACTGTTCCAAGAAAGGGAAAAACGAAGTTCCGTATTGCCGATCGCATTGTATTTACTGAAATACACGCCGTTCGCGTCGTACCTTGCGTGGTACTTGCTCGTAGTTTCCACAGCCGTCCCGTATTCGTCTCGCAAAAACTTGGCAAAGTCCTCGATTTTGGTCGTCTTGGAATATTCGTCCAAAATGCGTTGTTTTCGGGCAGGCTGTTCGCTGACGATTGCCAGCTCGATGATCTCTCGCTTTTGCCGCTCCTCTTCCGCGCGAAGTTCTTTCTGCCTGTTCTGCTCGGCGCGATATTCGATATATCCTGCCTTTTCCTGTTCGGTAAGGTAGTTATCGTCGTCGATGAGGTCTGCGATCCGCATTGCTACTTCCGGCCATTTCAAAAAAGCCTCGACAAGCGTTTTTCCGTTTTCATCGCAATGTGATAGATGAATACCTTTGCCGCTATGTTCCTCGTTGTCTCCGCCCCATCCGCCGCGACCGCCGATACCGTATTCCCGTTTGAGAAATTCTGCAAACGCTCTCGATGTCGGGTTTTCGTTGTACTTATCGAATATACGGTATTTGCCATGCTGAAACCCGCTGCCGTATTTCAAATTCCGCTCGATAAGAAGCTCTTGTTCAGACTTCTCTTGCGGCTCCATAAAATCGAAAAGCGACATTTGGGGTTTTTGTTTTCGAGGTCTATCTTTGATACCTTTCTCTTCTTTCTCTCGTGTGGGTTTCGGCTTATTCTCGGTTTCTTTCGGTTCAGATTCTTCCTCGAAATTCTCCTCTTCCTCAAAGTCGTCGTCCTCTTCCTCGTCGGATTGTTCTTCCTCTTCGTCATCAAAAGGAGTCGGCTCGTCGTCAATCGGGATAAGTTCCGGATCTTTTATCTCTTCCTCTTCTTCCGAAAACAGTTCTTGCAGTTCCGCAATTTCATCCTCATCACGCTCTACGCTTTCCGACGGTGACTCCTGTTCGGGTTCTTCGGAAATTTTGGCTTGTTCAGCCAGCAACGCTTCTGCGTGAGAAAGAATGTATTTTGGTTCTTGCCCGTCCTCTACCAAAAGTACACCATGACGATCAAGGATTTTTTCGATATAGGAATCCGACGCATAATACGGAAATCCGCACATAGGAACACGTTCGGGAAGTCCTACCTCGCGGCTTGTGAGTGTGAGGTCAAGTTCTTCCGCGACTGTTCGTGCGTTCTCGCCCATAATTTCGTAAAAGTCGCCCAAGCGCAGCAATACCACGGCTTGCGGATTGGCTTTCTGCACATCAAGATACTGACGATAAATCGGACTTACGGAAACCTCATTGCCCTGTTCGGGTAACTCTTCTGTTTCTTCGGTAAGCGGCTCCTTTGTCTGTTCGACCTCACCGCCGCGAATGATAGGCTCGTCCGTGACCGTTTCTTCCTCGGTATCGTCTATGACTTTGACTTCCTGCAATTTACCCTCGTATGCCTCGTCGATCTCCTCAGCAAGAAGTTCTGCCTGTATGTACATCTCCTTGACGAACTCCGCGTTTTCTCTGTACGAGTACGGAAGTCCACTCAAATGAATGCCGGCTGTTTTCGGGAAGCCCGTCTTGCAATAGAGCGAAAACGCCACGCCTTCCGAAAGAAGATTGTCGTGCTGCTCATCACCCGTAAGAGCGCCGCTTTTTTCAAGATAGGTATACACTCCGTTATGTATCTTGCGATAATCTCCGCGCAGGTCATCATAGAGAGATGTGCCGTTCAGTTCGTCCAGACCTATGAGCATACGCTTTAACGGAAAAATCGGACGTTGATACCGTTCTTCTCCGTGGGTATCGGCCGCATCGAATACGAACTGCTTATAGCCGTCGTGATCGTAGTAGGAAATTGCCTTTCTTCCTTTCGTGACGCGCCTGTCCAAAGCGTTCCATTCTTCCATAGAGTTGCAGACCGTAGCATCCGGTCGCTCAATTACGATTTGACACGCATCGTGAAGATTGATATACGGGTTTTGCGCTATAAAGCGGTAAAAATTCTTTAACAGCTCCCCGTCCGAGAGCATCGCCGCGATTTTTGTATTTCGCTCTGACAATCTCTTGTTCTCACTCATTTACTTTCTCCTCCATATCTACCCGAACACCTCTTTATAGATCTTTCGTCGCATTTCCAACGTCGGGAAATACAGGACACGAAACGCCGCCCTTGCTTTCATAAGCTCTACAAGACAGCTTATCTGATACTCGTTGAACTTCTCGTGTTCGCGTAGTTTTCTCTTGAATTCCTCTGCGGATACACCAAGTCTGCGTGCTACATACGGTTGTGTGTAACCGTGAGAGTATATCCATTGTTTCAGACACCATTTTTTCAAAGAGTAGCCTTCTTTCCCTGTGGGCATCATAAACACCCCCTCTTTATCAGTTCCCTGCGTTCTTCGGCACCCAGATTTCTGATCAGCCATTTCTTGATAAATCTTATTTCCTTCTCTTCATCGGCTTCCCGAATGAACTCGTCCTCCGAACAATCGTTGTCATAACAGAAATGATCTATTATGGAATCCAGATGTCCCAGATGACTGATACACCTGATAAAAACGCCACCGCCCGGTAACGCACCGATGATTTTGATTTTTTTATCACCGTGATATTCATGATGATCTTTGATGATGGCGACCTGTGCTTTCGTCAGCTTCGGCGCACCCAATTTTTTGATAAATTCTTTGACCTTGTCTGTTGGCATTGTTCCTCTTTCCTTTTCTTTTTTGAGGCCGCTATTCAACCCCTTCACTTAATAGCCACGAAAATCGCGTTTTTTGGGGGTATCAATCAAAAAATTTTTTTAACTTTTTTTTCGCGGTGACGTAATGCTCGTATACCGTGTACAAATTGATGCCCATGATTTCAGATATTTCCTGAAATGTTTTCTGTTCCAAAACATGAAGCCGCAAAACGTACATTTGTTTCTTCGTTAAGAATTTCAATGCCTTATAGAGCTGCTCTATTTCCTCTTTTTTTTCTAAATTTTGCTCCACATCAGCCTTATGGTCTACAAATTCGTGTCCGCCTTCTATTGACTTTTCCAAAGACTGATGACGTCTGGTTTCTCGACGCTCAATGAGTTTGTCTTTGTACTCTTCTACTATGTATCTGTGTTTCAACTCTTCGTCGCCGCACTCTTCCAATACCTTCGCTGTTTCATCGTCAAGAAAAACTGATATTTCCTTTTCGTCGCCGTCATCCATAATTTTGGTGGTTAATTTTTTCATGTTTGAAATCCTCCGATTTTTGATTTTTCTTTGAAAATCGCAATCGGACAGATTTCGCCCGTAAATGAAAAAAGCCCGACCGCGAGGTAAAATCCTCGCAGTCGGGCATAAAAAAGGCGTCAAAAAAGAGCCTGACAAACAGTATTACCCTATGCTTTCAGGATTTTACTATCTGTCAGGCTCCTCTTAACCTTCTCATTAAGTCCAGCCTCATAACAAGATGTCAGCAAAGGCATTCAACGGAACCCTTTGCCCCAATATTAAGTTGTATTTGATTTATGCGTGTTGCTTTTGTTTTAACACGCTGTCCGGCGTGTTTGTGAATATAGGCTTTTTGCTAATATGAATGTCATCTTCATCAATGATAACTGATGCAAATTCACCGCATTTGGGGCACTCCATTTCTACTTTCGTGCCGTTTTCGCCCTTACACAAACGACGACCGCATTTCGGACACATTGCATATTTCATTTCTGCACCTCCTTTTCCCATATCTACACAAAGGTTAAATTTAAGTACTTATTTTCGCACGGTCGGGAACTCCGCACGATAAGAAACTTCTCTTTTGTAGACTCTTTATAAATCACGGACGGGGCTTGCCGTTCTTTATCTATATCGTTTCATACAACCTACCACTACACCTTGTATCAGACATTCCTTTACAACAATGTCCTTATACTGTTCATTTTCGGGGTGCAATATGATCGTACCGTCTTCCTGCGGATAGAATGTCTTGACCGTTCCGCCCGTTCCGATAATGGCAAGAACCATATCTCCGTATTCAGCCGTATCCTGTTTTCGGATAACGATGTAGTCTCCGTCATCGATGCCGACATTCTTCATGCTTTCGCCATCTGCTTTCAAGAGCATTAACTCCCCTCTGCCATATAATTCGGCAGGAAGTACAAAGCTCCCCTCTATGTTCTCATAAGCCTCGATCGGCTCGCCGCAGGCAACTTGTCCGACAAGCGGAGCATTGACAGCTTCCGTCCTGAAACGCCTGTCCACCTTAATGCTTCCGTCCCCTGCTCTTTCTATCAGCCCACGCTCGGAAAGTACAGACAGATAATTCTTTACCTTCGATGTAGACGAAAAACAAGTCGGAAATCTGTTGGCTATTTTTCTGTACGTCGGTGAGCTGCCGTTTAACTTCTGATAATCGATAATGTACTCGTGCAAGGTTCGCAACAGCTCTTCATCATATCTTCTCATTGGTATCTCCTTGTTTAGTAGAACATACTGTTCTTCTAAAAGGTGAGCATATTGTATCATAAAAAAATATCTTTTGCAAGGTCGTCGCGTTAAATAGAATTAACGCGACAGGAAAATTTTTCCTTTTTGGGCATAAAAAACGCCGAACTTACGTCCGGCATTCTGCACAGAAAAGTAATCAGTCTATTACTTTTCTCTCCCGACAAGATAATCAATTGTAACATCAAGATAATCTGCAAGCATGATAAGCGTTAAAATATTAGGACTCTTCCCCTTCTTCCAATTCGTAAAGTATCCGTCATAAATAGGTAAATCTTTGACGAGCCTGTATCTCGTTACGCCTTTTTCTTTCATTACTGCTCTCAGGCTATCGTAAAACGGCGGCATTTCCCTCACCAAATAATCCAATACGGTATCTGACCTTCCTGCCAAAAAATCAAGAGAACATTGAAAATAATCGGCAAGCTTTACAAGCTGTGAAAGCAATATATCACGCTCCCCGTTTTTCCACCTGCGCACCGTTTCGTCGCTCACGCCGATCGCCGCGGCAAGCGATACGGTATTCACTCCTTTTTCAATCATCAACTCGGTCAATCTTTCGTGAAATATATTCTTATTTTCCATGATTTCGCCTCCGATTTGAGTTTCGACAAAATTCGCCAATATTAGTTGCTAAATATACAATAATTATCCACTTTTTAGTTGGATAATACTTGCAAACCACCCATAAAGTGGATATAATAAAACCATACTTCGGTGCGCAACGAAGAATATATCATTTTTAGGAGAATTTGTTATGAACGAAACGCAAAATGCTGAAACCAAAGAAAAAAACATATGCTCTGAGGCAAATTGGACGACAACCGAGCAAGACCTTTTGTTCGATCTGAAATGTCTTATCAAAGAATACTACGTCGCCACTTTTACGGAATCTGGTAAAAACCTGAAACTCTCATTTGAAAACGGACAGTCCTTTCTGATTTCCGTTAAAGCCTGTAATTAACCTTTTTACATAAGATGATTCCCTTACAAATGATAAAAGAGGAAAGGCATTTAGCCTTTCCTCTCTGTTTTTACACAAAAAGCGGAGCCAATGCACCGCTTTCTCATTATAAATTGTTATACAATTGTAAAACGAAGTCTTTGTATTGCCCTGCCACTTCTCGAGGAGCAATTATTCTTATTTTGCCTTCAAACGTAGTAAGCCAGGCAAAGAAAGTTTTGCTCACCCGAACGGTAGGCTTGATAAGATAATCAGTTCCGCGGCTTGAAATAGGAATATCGCCAAAACGTTCTACCACGATATCAAAAAGCTCTTTCGGGAAACTCAATGTAACATCCGTCTTTTCGCCGTAATACATACCAAAAGTTTCGCGTTTATATGCCTTCAAATCGAACTTGTCGTATTCTTTTTTCTTAGTGATCGGCTCGTCCTCTACTCTCACCTCGTCCATTTTGTCTATGCGATAGCTTGCTGGATTGCCGTATTTATCGTGGAAACATACAAGATAGAAACATTCACCAGAATACACCATGCCGAGGGGATTGACTTCATACCGTTCTTTGCCCTTCCTATATATCCTCTCTCCTTTGCTCCCAATGTCAAAATACAGAAAAGACAACTTGTGTTTTTCGATAAGAGCCGTTGTGATAGTGTCTATGCTATAATAAATAGCTTCATTGCCGTATTCGCATTCGTTTTCAGTCAATAGGTCTTTGACCTTATCCGCTTGCACATTGCCGAGAAGTTCGGCTATTTTATCCGTAAGAACAGCCGATTTTTTCGCGGACAAAGACTTCGAGGCGCCGACGGCATGCAACAAAATCTGCACTTCCGGCAACTCGAATGTCCTGTCACCCACAAAATAACGATTATTCCTGCCGTGGTCACATAGAATTTCGTAACCAAAAGCGTTCAGCATTTCTATATCGTCATAGATAGTCTGACGTGTTGCAGTAATACCGTACTCAGCGAGCTTTTCTATCAGTTCATTTGTAGATAAAGGAGTGTCCGCATCTGATTCCTTTCTCAGTATATCATATAATATGAGTAATCTGATTTTTTGTTCAGCGCTTCTAGGCATAGCATGTATTTCCCTTAAAATTCCTTTGATTTATAAATTTTCAATGACGCTAAAAATGAAACGCAAATTGCAACGACCGTAAAAACGCATGCGCAAATTATAAATATTGTCCCTCCCTCCTGCATATCTTCGAGAAGCGGGAAAACAGCTATCAATACCGCCATAAGTGCAACTACCGCTACAATCATGTACACGCGCCCCCTTTCGACGCCGAATTTAAATACCATTGGCAATACGACAGACAATACGAAAAATTGCATACAGATGGGAGCAGTAATTTCTACCGCACGGTTTTCCGTCTCTCCAACAAGCATAAACGTAACTGCATAGACGATAATGCTGACAAGTGCAAAAACAATGCCAAGCAAATACTTTTCCCCGACAATCGTACGGATTTTAGTGCCACTTGCGACGACGAACTTTTGCCAACCGTCCTTTTCTTCATAAGCAATTGCAGTCAGTGGCATTGAAATCGTAACCAATATTCCTATCGTAGAAGAAAAGGCGACGTTCTTCAATATGATTGACAGTCCGCAGAACAGGGCAATCATGGCAAGATACCAGATCGCCTGTTTTTTTATATTATATATATCTTTAAGTAAAAGTCCTAACATACCCTTTCTCCTTTTGAATAGAACAACATTATATCGTCTAACGTAACCGGTTTGTATTCGAAGTCACGCGGCATCTTATCCTTTTTTGCAAGTACTTCCATACCGTACTCCCTTTCGATTATTCTTAAAAGAGCATCTTTATCAATCTCCTCTAATTGTTTCTCATCTATGCTGTACACAGCATATTTATTTAGCAGTTCGTCCTTCTCCTCGTTGAAAATTATCTTTCCCTCGTGAATATAGACGATATAATCGCAGATTTTTTCGAGATCGGTTGTAATGTGTGAGGAGAGCAATACGGCACGGTTCCCGTCTTTGTTGTAATCGTAAATCATTTGAAGCATCTCGTCGCGTACGACGGGGTCAAGGCCACTTGTTGGCTCATCGAGAATCAACAGCCTACTGTCGTAGGAAAGAGCGACGGCGATCGCCGCTTTCATCTTCATGCCCTTGGAAAATTCCTTGAGTGCTTTTTTGTCGGGAAGGGAAAACCTGCGTATCAGCTCACTAAATTTTGCCGCATCCCACTTGTCGTATATGCAAGACAATACGTTACAGAGCATCGTAAGATTGAGTTCCATCGGTAGCCCCGTGTCGTCAAGCACAAAGGAAATCTGTTGACGTTCCTTTTTACTTATTTTAGATATTTCAGTTCCGTTGAACAATATATGCCCACTATCTGAGTGTACCACACCGAGAATAGATTTAATTATAGTACTCTTTCCTGCTCCGTTTTCGCCTATCAGCCCCACAACAGTTCCATCTGGAATGTCAAACGACAAGTTTTCAATATCAAAGTTTTTATAATGCTTACTGTAATTTTTTATACTCAACATAATTTACTGATCCTCAAAAATTGTTTTTACTAAATCAATTAACTGCTCTTGACTCATTCCACATCTATTTGATATATCAATTGCCTTTGTAAGATATTCTTCCATCTCTTGCAAATTGCGTTCTCTTATAAATTCGCGATTCCTCTCCGCAACAAAACTTCCCTTCCCGACAACAGAGTAGATATAACCGTCTCGCTCTAAATCCGAATAGGCGCGCGAAGTGGTAATTACGCTAATACGCAAATCTTTTGCAAGTCCCCTAATAGTCGGTAAAGGCTCGCCCTCTTTGAGCGTGCCATCCAATATTTGATTTTTTATTTGGGCATATATCTGCTCGTACAGCGACTTGCCCGACGTATTTGAAATGTGAATGTTCATCCTTTATCCGTCCATATTGTATATATTGATTATATACAATAATGCTTTATTTGTCAATAGCATTTTAGTATTTTTTTCACAATTTTTGAGGAAATATATTAAAAGCGCAAGTTATACCTGCGCTTTTAATAATGTGGTTAAATTTATTCACATCAACCTATCATCGCTAACGAAGCTTTTTTTTGTTAGGATTCCCCTCTGCCCTATAAATTTTCAGATCGGAGAGGTTAAAAATCGTTGCCCAAACGGTATCGAAGTTCAGCTCCTTTGCGTATTGACACATAAAGCCGCATTTGCCGCTTAAAATTGATTTTGCGTTATCAATCGGGTTATCTTTCAATTTCAAAAGCGCATTTTCTGCCGTCGCATACCGCTCTTTTGAAAAGAATGTGTCGCCTTGACTTGCTTTATGTATAGCCATTTCGGACGATAACAACTCGTTTACGGTAATTATAAACTTATTCCCATATTCGTTGACTTGCGGAATGCGAACGTGCTTTTCAAAGGGATTGCATTCCACGACAACCATTCGACCCGTCTTATCTGCAATCAGTATGTTACAGTTGGACGAAACAGGCAGTCTCTGAATTGCAGAAATCCCCTCATCTACCGTTCTGCATTTTTCCAAAAGATAGCGCACCAAAAAGACAGAGTTCAATCCAGGTTTTATTTCCGCAAGTTTCGGGACAGCAAAGGTCATTGCAGCAACAAGCCCGTGCTCGTTCATCCCTTCTTCTCCATTCGTAAACGACGAAGTATTTAACAGAAATGTATTACCATCCTCTGGCTGATATAAAATACTTTTACTGATTTTTTTAAGAAAAGGTGGTAAATCGTTCGTCCTTGCATAGTATGTTTTTCCCGCGCAAGTAAAAGCAAAAGCCGTACAGCCACGCACTTCCGCACACCTGTTTTCATCTATATCAAGACAACATCCCATGCACATCATCCACGCCAAAAATTTATCGTGAGGGTAGCCAATCACGTCTGTGATAGCTTTCACTTCGTCATAGGCTTCGGAAAAATACTCTTTCAGAAGTTTTCCGCTTTCAATTCCGTAGTTCATCTGAAAATCATCCAATACAATTGGAAATTCAGCATTACAGCGTTTGAATATATTTCCTATTCTTGTTCCTATTTCAACGGGAGTCCCCTTTAATCTCCAATGATACATTTATCTTCCCTCTCTTTCTTTTGTGCGAACAGGCAGCCATAGCTCACAAACGTATTCTTCGCTCGTCGGATCACCGTCAAAATATCTTTCAATATCGGGAGCGTTTGCCCATTCGTAACCGGAATTCGGCAGCCATTCACCGTAAAGCCTTCTTGTCATATCTTGCACGGAAAACGGAATCTTACCTCTGCACTCGAAAACAGCATAGGTACAGTCGGGAACAAAGAGTTCTTCCATGCCCTCAGGCGCTTCCTTTTCATATGCCGTGGCAATGTAATAATTGAGCGCGTCGCTGTCTATATCCGGAACAACGCAAATTCCGAGTACCCCGTCTACCCGACCGTTGTCATGCTTTCCAGACAGATTTATAGACATCAGTTTTGCAAAATTTCCGTTTGCAAAATGCTCGTCCCAGAACTTCGGAATTTCCTTGAACTGTTCAAAATTTTTCATCCTCATTGTAGGTAATTTATACCCCACAAGACGAAAAGCCTTTTGCTCTACGATACGATATTTCATAACGGTTGCCCCTTTGATGCAAAGTTGAAATTGCATAGGCGGATAGGCTTTCAGTTGCAAACCTTTTTCCGTCCGAATCCTGCTCGGCGCAATGCCATGCAGTCTCTGAAACGCACGATTAAACGCTGTCGGAGAATCGTAGCCATATTTCAGTGCAATAGCTCCCACCGTTTCATCGGTATTCTGCAAATCAAAAGCAGCTTTGTCCAATCGCCTGTTACGGATATATTCGGACAGCGGAATGCCAGACATGGCAGTAAAAATTTTTTGAAACTGATATGGCGAATAGAAAGTAATTTTTGATATTTCTTTGCCGTCAATCACTCCGTCCAGATGGGTTTCTATGTAGGCAAGCGCGGCATTAAATCGTTCGAGAGTATCCATTTTTTCACCTCGTTTCTATTATAACAGAATATAAATTTGCACACCTCTCTTTTAGATACTTATTGTTGAGAGCATCTCTTGCAGCAATTTATACAAAATCTGTTTAGAAAGAATAATCTTGCTACTTTTTCATCCTAATACCACATTCAAAAGCCAAAGTAAGGTACTTGCTCCCCGCGTTGCGACCGTACAGCATAAGATCACGCATATCGTATTCTGTGCAATCCAAATTGTCTGCCCCGAATAAAAATTGAATAAAAGGAACGTTCCTGAATTTTGCCACAGCCATAGCCGCAGCACATTCCATATCTACGCCCAGACAGCCCGCATCTTTTCTTTTGGATATCAATTTGGGCGTTTCTCTGTATATCGCATCGCTCGTCCAGACCTTCCCTTCCACAAAGGGGATATTATAATCAACGAAACATCTTCGAGCCGCTTTCAATCCCTCTTCGTTTGCCTTTATATCCTCGCTATGGGGGAAATAATATTGACTTGTTCCCTCATCTCTTATCGCTGCGGTCGGCAAAATGATCTTGCCCTTTGTAGCATTCTCATTCAAAACGCCGCAACAGCCGAACAAGACGATGTTTTTCGCGCCCATCTGAATTATCTCTTCCAATCCCGCAACACAAGCGGGCGCACCCACTCTTGAAACGAACAGCGCGATCTTTTCGCCTTTGTATTCCGCCTGATAAACCGGATAATACCCGTTTGCCGTATAAATTTTCGCAATTTCCGGAGGATTACATTCTCTGACGTAATCCTCAACGATGTCAGCCGAAAACGTAGATACCGCTACGGAAGGAAAACCCTCTTGCTTTTTCGTTGTATCCCAAGGATTGACAAATGCTATTTTTTCCTCATCGAAATCACTGAAATATAAAGCCATAGTTTATTCTTCCTCCCCTTTCAGAATAATCTTTTTTATCATTGTCACAATGTTGTTGGGTATCGTTTCGTCTATCGGCATAAGAGTGCTGTACATTCTCACCCCTTGATAAGAAAACACGATCAGATCAAAAACCGCGTCAACATCGACAACGTTAAATTGTCCGCGTTTTATACCGTATTCCAAGAGCTGCCGCCACATGACGCGCGACTTCTGATATTGCTTGACCAAAGCATTGTTTTCACTCACGTTTTCAGAACTGAAATATTCATAGATAGCCACATTTAAAGCGCCTTGAGAATCCTTCATTTCTCTTTTATACCGTTCGAGAACATCTGTCAAAATCGTCCTTGCCGAAATATTATCCGATATTTTTTCAGAAAACTCATCTTTCTGACACCCCATCAGATCATCGATAATTTCTGCAAATATTTGCCGGGTGCTTCCATAGTGAAGATATAATCCTCCGCGGCTCAACTTTGTTGCCTCGCATATGTCCTTCATCGTAACATCTTTGAACCCTCTTTTCGCAAAGAGTTTCATCGCCTGCTCTTTTTGCTTATGTGTGATAAAGAAGCAATAGAAGTGCAAAAAATTTTGCCGTTCCTA
>OGGQ01001185.1_pt1 | contig 35344 bp, 37 predicted proteins | sample 1571191 | NCBI WGS metagenome assembly OGGQ01 (sample SAMEA2582061, study PRJEB24529) | metagenome | biome: Human gut stool | place: China | collected 2011
AGAGCATCGCCTTGCCAAGGCGAGGGTCGCGAGTTCGAATCTCGTCTCGCGCTTTCTATTTCGTATCCTGCAATTATCGTATGATGGGCTATCGCCAAGCGGTAAGGCACAGGACTTTGACTCCTGCATTCGCTGGTTCGAATCCAGCTAGCCCAGGTCTCAAAAAAAGAAAGCGAAATAGCTTTTATAATGGGGTATCGCCAAGCGGTAAGGCAACGGATTCTGATTCCGTCATTCGCAGGTTCGAATCCTGCTACCCTAGTTTCGAGAGAAGGAAACTCTCTAAAAAAATTTCATAATGGGGTATCGCCAAGCGGTAAGGCAACGGATTCTGATTCCGTCATTCGCAGGTTCGAATCCTGCTACCCTAGCTAAAAAGAGTCTGATAAGCAGACTCTTTTTTTTATGTCTTTTTGTTTTTTAAGAATATTGAAAGATTTGTCACAGCCTTGTAATGGAATAAGCTTATATTCTTTGTTAGAATATGATTAGAAATAGGGGGTGTGTTTATGAAAAAAGTACTGTTAATGTCTATTTTGGCTTTTTTGACATTTCCGACCTTTGCTTTTGGGATGGGAAATGCTGGTATGAGAGATGAGATCAGTATTGGGAATGATGAAGAAAAAACGCGAATTATGTATATAAGTGAGTATTATAAGATGGGATTCCGCTGTCTTCCCCAAGGGGAGTTGATCATTCGTTGGCCGCTGGGCGCAGAAGAAGAAACACTTTATTTTGCTTTGGAAGCGCCGGTCGATCCGTCAATGACTGCTGATGGAGAATCTTTTTTGGATATTTACAGTGTAAAGGGTGGAGAAGTAGAAATTTTATCAGATAATTCTTTTGCTGTAACTGGGACGGATATGCAAACCAATATTACAATGGATTGGTCACTTCCTAAATCAGGTATCATTGAAAAAACAGATTTGATTTTGCGTGTATCGGAAAATAAGGATATGGAGAACGGAAAAACATTTCCGTTCTTAAAAATAATACCAGAAAACACACCTAATGCGATATGGAACATATCTTCATGGAATATCGAAGAAAGGGAATATGTGGAAAAAAGTGACGTGATTATGCAAAAAATGTTCACATATCGTCAGGAAGATGGAACATATATGATACCGGGGCGTTTTTGGGCGGAGACATTTCCCGGATACTTGGGGGTACAATGGCGGTGGAATGGTGAAGATAAATCTTTTCATATTTACAAAAAAGAGAAAGAATATATCTTTGCAGCTGGGCAAAATTATGCTTGTGGACGGACGTATTTATATTCCTTTGGATATGATGAAATTGATGTGGAACGATGAGTCAGAAATTATAGAACAGGATGGCAAGATACAGCTTATTGTTTGTATGTAATTAATTGACATTCAAGTCCATATGAAAAAGGGGAATCAATATACAGGAAAGGTGGAGAAGATGATGAAAAAAAGATGTATGGCGTTGGCTCTTGCAGCGGCAATGGCATTTTCTGTGACGGCTTTCGGGGCAAGCACTACAGCACAGAATGGCAGATGGGAATCGGCTTACGGAAATGGTACAGTATCGTCATACAAAAAGATGTATTCTATTTATGCACGCAGCATTTTAGTTGGATACACAAAATTGACAGTACCAAAAGAGGCACAGGGAAAAAATCTGTATCTTGCGATGGTGGATACGAAAGAATGGAAGAACAAAGATACCTCGGAATATTTCAAAGGCGAATTGGAGGAATGGGAAGATTTTCAAGCAAAGCAGATTTATGAGAAAGACCAACAGAATGTTTTTAAAGTGCCATTGACAGAGGACTCAATTACCTTAGAAGTGACTTATTTGGATGAAAGAGGAGAAGAAAGAATTGGCAAAGGAGTTTCTTTGGTAGCTTTAGGGGGCAATGCGTACGAAAACAATCTGTTTGCAGACCAGAAGGATCAATTGCTTGTAGAGGATTTGATCTATTTGTACCTTAGCCCTGACTTAAAACATGAAGTGGAAAAAGTTCCTTGCACCGTAGATGTGACCATTGGCGCGGACACCATGCAGCTCAATGGAAAATCTTATCCGCTGGACGCACCTGCATATATCAATGACGCAGGGTATACCATGCTTCCTATGCGTGCCTTGGTAGAGAATCTGCCGGAAGAAGTACAGAAAAAAGTGGTTTGGGATGGACAGTCAAAAACAGCTTTGATTCTGTGCGGTATGACGACGTATCGACTGACTGCCGGAGAAAAAGAAGCCCAGAGAAATGGTGATAAAGTGATATTGAATACACCTTTGGAAATCAAAGACGGACGTGTATTCCTGCCACTGCGAGATATGGTAATGTTTTGGGATAATGGCAAAATCAGTTGGGACGAGTCCACAAAAACCGTTCATATTTCCGCTGATATGGTACATATTTTGGAATGATGAAATAGAAAAAGATTGTAAAAGTCGGAAGAAAAGGAACTTCCCCTTAAGAAAACATTGGTTTCCTTTTCCTTGATTTCTTAAGGGGAATTACGACAGCTGTCTTCATGAGAAAACATAACAAATAAAATCTTAGTAAAATAAGAAAGCTAAAATCCTTGGTAATGATAAGGGTTTTGGCTTTCTTTGTTTTGTTATGAAGATGCTCCTGAAGTACTTCCGGCTTTTCTTTTGTCTTAAAATAAAAATTTAAATATGCTGTCAGATTATATGATTTCTCTGCGAATAGTAGAGTGTAACAGCATATTGAAAGAAATGGAGGGAAAATGTATCATACAACAAAAGGGGGAAGGATGATGGAGGATCGAGAACTGCTAAAGATTATGCAGCAAAATCCGGAACAGGGCATAGATTTGGTGATGAAACAATATGCGGCTTTGTGTTATTACATCGTAAGACAAAAATTATTGGATTTTCCGCAGGAGGAAGTGGAAGAATGTGTCAGTGATGTGTTTTTTGCCTTTTATCATCAATATGCAGCTATAGATTTGGAACGAGGCAGTATCAAAGGATTTCTTTCGGTGCTTTCTCGCAGAAAAGCCATTGACCGCTGGCGCAGGCTGGCAGGAAAGGAAACTTTGCCCTTGAAGGAGGAAATCACAACAAGCAATTCTCTGGAACAGCAGGAGGAACGGAAGATTTTGCTGGATGCGGTATTGGCGCTGGGAGATCCTGATGCAAAAATTGTCATATTGAAATATTATTTTGGCTATCCCACAAAAAAGATTGCGGAGATGTTTGGGCTGAAAGAAAATACCGTAGACCAGAAAGTGCGGCGAAGTTTGGCAAAAGTAAAAACAATTCTGGAAGGAGGTGCTTTCCATGAGGGCTGATTGGGAAGAAGTACTGGATTTATGGGAAGAAAAGGAATTGGTGTATTTTATGCCGGAAAGTCTGCCGGAATTGGAGGATGCTGTCTATCAGAGAATCGAAAAACAGACATTGCGAAGAATTCGGAAAGAACGAAGCCGTGTAAGCCGGAAACAGATTGCGGCGGCAGTGATCTGCTTAGTGGCAACCTTAGGGCTTGTAGGCAGAGCACCCATTCAGGCGGCTTTTGAAAAATTATTCCATTATTTGCCGGGAGCAGGCATTTATACCAATGATACAGAAAACACCATGTACCGAGCAGAAATGATAACAGACCACTTTGAGGAAAATGGTGTGAAGGTGCGACTGAAGAATGTTTATAGTGAAAATCAGACAGTAAAGCTGGAAGTGGAACTCCGAGGGGATGATTTGGGCAAAGGTATTCTGGAAGGAAGGTCTGAAAGCAAACATCTGGAGCTTATGGAAGAAAAGTACAAGATGGTACTGTCCTATGATGGAAAAGAGCAGGTGCTTTCTTCTGCAAAAGTATCTTTTAGCGGTTCAAGAAATGAAGGGAAATTTGTGTTGTATTCCATGGGTTACGAAGTTCAGGTGGAAAACCCTGCCCAGACTTATGAAGTGCATATTGCCGGTTTTGATTCTGTATTATCTTTTACATTGGTGCCGGATACAGGCATGATGCAGCCGGAAAATATCGGTGCCAGCCAGACAAAGAACGGTATTACGGTCACAGCTGGTGCGGAGGTAACGGATGATGGCATTTGGTTTGAATATTATGTTTTGAGTGATGAAAGATTGGCAGAAACAGACAAGACCTACCGATTTACTGCCATTACATTGCCATATGGTTATTTCCGGTGGAATGATGTTCCCGAAGCGGAATTGTATCAGCAGCGTTATATCATGAATGGAAAAGGGGAAATGCTGTATCCAAGGGGGCATCGTTGGAAAGACGATGTGGAAAACGGTGAGAGAATCCTTTATGAAGGCACAGCGGAAGATTTTCCTTTAACATTCTATCAAGCGGCATTTACAGGCGTTGGAGAAGAAAGAAAAACAGTGAAAATTCCTGTGCCAGAAACCAGTGAGAAATTGGAAAAAACCATTGACTTCCCTTATGGTACGGTGACTTTGGAACAGATTCAAACACAGCCTGTTGATGGAGTCAATGAACTGGAAATCATTTATCGCATCCGGCCCAAAGAAGGCAAGCGGAAAATGTACGGTGTGTTCATGCAGGTGCAGGAAGCGGTTCAGAAGGATGCAAAGGAATTGACCATTTTCCCCGAAGAAGACGGCACCTATCACTTTCCTGTGAAAATTTCACCAGAGACAAAAGAAATCACATTGGAACTGTACGACCCTTATTATTGGATTGTAGATGATTATACATTGGTGCTGGAAGAACCAAAAGAAACCAAATAAATTTTGCGAGAAAAGTGCTGTATTTTCTGAAAAGAGGAAGTGCAGCACTTTTTTTACGAAAAAAGGAATTTCCTGTCACTTTTCCCTGTTCGTATACGAATAGTATAATAAGAAGGGATTCTTGAGATTACATATAAAATCATTTACAATTTGAAAAAAGGGGGGACGGTCATGGATGACAGGGAACTGCTGCAAATTTTGCAGAAAAATCCGGAAAACGGCATGCGTCTGGTCATGAAAGAATATACAGGGCTATGTTACTACATTGTGAAACAGAAACTGGCAGATTTTTCCGCTGAAGAAATCGAAGAATGTGTCAGTGATGTGTTTTTGGCATTTTATCATCAATATAAAGCTATTGATCTGGAACGGGGCAGTATCAAAGGATTTTTGGCAGTGCTTTCCCGTAGAAAAGCCGTTGACCGATGGCGAAAACTGGCAGGAAAAGAAACATTTCCTTTGCAGGAGGAAATCACAGCGGCGGATACGCTGGAACAACAGGAAGACCGCCAGATCTTACTGGATGCAGTTCGGGCGTTGGGTGATCCCGATGGGAAAATATTGCTTTTGAAATATTACTTTGGGTATCCGTCAAAAATGATTGCAGAGATTTATGGATTACAGGAAAATACCGTAAACCAGAAAATACGGCGCAGTTTGGCAAAGGTAAAAGCCATCTTGGAAGGAGGTGTCTGTCATGAAGGATAATTGGGAAGAAATGCTGAATCGGTTGGAGGAAAAAGAACTGGAAGAATATCTGCCGGAAACGTTGCCGGAAGTGGATGAAGTTACCAAAAAAAGAATTGAAAAACAGACACTGAAAAAAATGAAAAAAGAACAGAAACACTTCAGCCGGAAACAGATTGCGGCGGCAGTGATCTGTCTGGTGGCAGTGTTGGGCGTTGTGGGCAGAGAACCGATTCAGGCGGCTTTTGAACGGCTGTTCCATTATCTGCCGGGGGCAGGCATGTATGTGGACGAAGAAGGGAATACCCTTTATGAAGCGGAAATCATTAACGGAGAATTTACGGAGAACGGTATTTATGTACGACTGAAAAATGTTTATGCGGAAAACCACATGGTGAATATGGAAGTGGAAATGACAGGGAATCTGCAGGAACTGACACAGGCAGAATATGAAAATGATTCGCCGGATAAATTTGATAAATTAGAGGAAATGTACACACTCACCATGGAGTATGATGGGGAAGAACATGAAATGTCAACAGCTAGCAAAGGGATGTTGATAGAAGATGAAAACGATACCTATATGATTACACGATATCGGAGAGATTATCAACGATATGTGAAAAATGTGGAACAAACCTATACAGTGCGTATCACAGGACTGGACAATACCCTTTCTTTCCGTTTGACAGCCAATACTGGCAAAGAACAACCGGAAAACATTGGTGCAAGCCAGACGCAAAATGACATTACCATCACAGCAAAAGCAGATGTGACAGATCAGGGTATCTCGTTAGAGTATTATATCCTGACAGATGAAAGACTTCCTGATTTTGACGATTATTTCTTGTTCCGTCTGACACCTCTGCCGTATGGATGCAGAACCCTTGACAGCATCACGCAGGAAAAATATCAGGAAATGCTTTATGTCACAAACAAAGATGGCGAAAGACTGGAATACAAGGGGCAAGAGGATGTGGAAAACGGAAAACGGATGCTGGTGGAAGGCACTGCGGAAGATTTTCCTCTCACATTCCATAGATCACCTTTGACGGGTATCGGAAAAGAACGGGAAACGGTGGAAATCCCCATGCCGGAATCCATCCGTTCCCTTGATCAGACTGTAGAATTTCCTTATGGCACCGTCACATTTGAAAAGGTGAAGGGGGAAAGAATCGAGCTTTCTGGACAAAATGCAGCCGGAGAAGAAATTGCTGCGGAAGCCAAAGATTTGGAAATCACATACACCATTACCCCCAATGAAGGCAAACGTCAGCTTTACGGTGTATTTATGGAAGTGAAAGGCAGTTTGGACGGTTATCCCAAACAAATTTTTCCAGATGAGGATGGAAAATATCGTTTCCATACTTTGGTGGGAAGTACCAATGAAACAGTGACACTGGAGCTGTATGACCCTTATTATTGGATTGTCGATGATTATACATTGGTATTGGAAGAACCAGAAAGTATAAAATAGATTAGGCGTAAATCTTATCATAAGTAAAAAAGGGCATTTACCTATAAGTGGTAAATGCCTTTTTGTATGCGGAATATATTTTGGCTTAAAGATGTTTGTCATAATGGACTCCAAGCCAATTATGCAGAGCAGCAGCATCATGTTCCTGAATGCTCTTAAGAATCATTTTATGCTCAGTGATATTGTTGTGGCGGTCATCTTCACCACGCTGGTTATTATGCAGTGCCATAAGATAGAATATATCTTCAATGTGTTCGTACATAGAGATCAGGTAGCAGTTGCGTGTGCCTGTAACGATGCATTTGTCGAACTGCAGTGCATGTTTGACAGTTTCCACGACATCACCCTCGTCATAACATTTCTGCTGCAAAGCCAGATGATGCTCCATTTCTTTTGCAACCTGATCAATGGTACCTTGTCTGACACAAAGGTCATAGGCGCCATAAAGAACCACATAAAGAGAAGATGCGATTTCATGAAATCCTTCTTCAGAAAAAGAAATGACACGGGCACCGTTGTTTGGGATCATTTCAATCAGTCCGTCCTGAGAAAGCATCATCAGAGCTTCTCGAATGGGGGAGTTGCTGATTTTCAGTTCATCGGCTACGGTATCAATATTGATTTTTTCGCCCAGCGCATATTCCTGCTGCAAAATTTTTTGTCTTATGATTTCATAAACCTGTGCTTTCAGGCTGAGTCGTTGTAACTGCGGCATTTTCGTGCCCTCCATTTTCTCAAGTTTTTTTGCGTATAAATATTATTATCTTAAATTTTTTGAAAAAATGCAAGGGGAAAAACATAAAAAAGAGTATTTATAAAAGAATATGCATTTTTTTTGCAAAAAAATACTGTTTTTATCAATGGAAAATGGGTTTGTTCATAGGTTTTTATTGAAAAAAAACATAAGAAAATTAGACGCTTTTCTTAATATGCAAAAAAAGGTTTCTCAAAAACGAGGAATGATGGTATAATATAAACAACTATGCAAATTAGATTGCAGAAACAAGAATATGTTCCATCAAATACAGATTGGAGGTTGTAATATATGACAGCGAAACTGGAAAACGAATATGGCGTAATCAGCATTGACCATGAAGTTATTGCAAGAATTGCAGGTTATGCAGCCATTGAATGTTATGGCATTGTAGGTATGGCAGCTAAGAATGTGAAAGACGGACTGGTACAGCTTTTGAAGCTGGAAAGTCTGACAAAAGGCATCAAGATGCAGGTCAATGCCAATAGAGTCAGCCTGGATCTGCATATTATTGTGGAATATGGCACCAACATTTCCGCCATTGCGGATAATATCGTCAGCACGGTGAAATATTCTGTAGAGGAATATACGGGATTAGCTGTAGACGACGTAAACATTTTTGTGGACGGCGTGCGTGTCGACGGATAAGAAACAAGGAGGAACCATCAAGTGAGTGTTACAAAATTAAACGGTCTGCGTTTGCAGAGAATGATCGTGGCAGGTGCAAACGAACTCCATGCAAATAAGCAGGCAGTGGATGCAATGAATGTATTCCCTGTGCCTGATGGCGATACAGGAACCAATATGTCTTTGACTATGTTGGCAGCAGCCAGAGAAACAGAAAAAGGCGATACCCTGCGGGTGGATGAAGTGACAAAACGCGCTTCCGGCGGTGCTCTGCGCGGTGCCAGAGGCAACTCCGGCGTTATCACATCTCAGATTCTTCGTGGTTTTGCCAAAGGTCTGGAAGGTTTGGAAGAAGCTGGGGTCAAAGAACTGACCGCAGCCATGGAACAGGGTGTGAAAACTGCCTATAAAGCGGTTATGAAGCCCAAAGAAGGCACCATTCTGACTGTGGCGAGAGCATGCGCAGAAGCGGCAGTGGCAGAATCCGAAAAAACAGATGACATTGAAGTCTTTCTGAAAGCGGTTCTGGAACATGCCCATGAAGTGCTGAACCAGACACCGGATATGTTGCCAGTACTGAAGGAAGCAGGCGTTGTAGACGCTGGTGGTCGTGGCCTGCTGTATATTTTGGAAGGCGCTTTGAAGCATATCAATTCCGAAGAAGCGTTGAAAGTAGCAGAACCTACCCAGCAGACCGCAAAAGAATATGCGGCATTGGCTTCTGTGGATAATGAAAGCATTACTTTTGGATACTGTACAGAATTTTTCATCAATGTGAAAAATCCCGACGATGCTACTGTACAGCAGTTGAAATCCTATCTGGGCACCATTGGGGATTCCATTGTTTGTGTCAGCGACGATGAAATTATCAAAATCCATGTCCACACAGACCACCCCGGTCTGGCACTGGAAAAAGCATTGACCATTGGCAGCCTCAGCGGATTGAAAATTGATAATATGCGGGAGCAGCATAACAATATCATTGACTTTACCGCATCTGAAAAGAAAACACCTGCGGAACAGGCGCAGCCTGTACAGGAAGAACGCCCCAAAAAGGACATTGGCTTTGTTTCCATTTCCGCAGGCAGCGGTCTGACAGCCATTTTCCATAATTTGGGCGTGGATGAAGTCATCGAAGGGGGACAGACCATGAACCCTTCCACAGAAGACATCTTGAACGCAGTGGACAAAATCAATGCAGACCATATTTTTATCCTGCCCAATAACAAAAATATCATTTTGGCAGCGGAACAGGCGGCAGAACTGTCTGAGGATAAGAAGCTGTATGTGATTCCCACAAAATCTGTTCCTCAGGGCATCAGTGCTATGTTCTGTTATGAAGAAGGGGCAGATCCTGAAGAAATGGCAGAAGAAATGAAAGAAGCCATTACAGCAGTGACAACAGCAACCGTAACTTATGCCGTAAGGGAAACCACCATTGGGGATAAGGAAATCCGAGAAGGTGATATTCTAGGGATTTTGAATGACTCTATCGCTGTTGTGGGCAAGGATATTGCGGAAAGCACCAAAGAATTACTGGCAGAAGCCGTGACAGACGAAAGTGAAATGATCAGCGTTTATTACGGCGCAGATGTGACAGAAGAAGAAGCGGAAGCCTTTGCGGCGTATATCGAAGAAACATATCCCGACTGCGAAGTGGAGTTGCAGATGGGCGGACAGCCGCTGTATTACTATATTATTTCTGTGGAATAAAATCAGATAGATTTAAGGCGTTAGGAGCATCTTCATAAGAAAACAAAGAAAGCCAAAATCCTTATCATTACAAAGGATTTTGACTTTCTTATTTTATTCAGATTTTATGTGTTATGTTTTCTTAAGGGAAAGTTACCTTGGTATCCAACGCCTTTTTCTTGCGAAAGGAAGTGAGGGCATGGAGCGGACAAGCCCCATTACAGAACTGAAAAATGTAGGCGAACAGCGCGCAAAAAAACTCCATCGTATGGGGATTGAAACCATTGGAGATTTGCTGGAGCATTATCCCAGAGATTATAAAGACCGAAGCCGTCTGACAAAAATTGCAGACTTATCCGAAACAGACGAAAATACTTTTTTGGCACGAGTAAAAGGAGAAGGACAGACGGGACGGAGAGGCAGATTGACTTTTACCCGCTTGCAGGTCTTTGATGATACGGATGAAATCACCCTTTTGTGGTATAACCAGCCTTATATGAAAACGGCACTGAAGTCCGGCGAAGTTTATCTTTTCACAGGCAGGATGCAGAAAAAATATAACCGCAGGGAAATTGTATCACCGGAATATGAATCCATCAAAGATAATTTCGCCGGCGGACGCATTGTGCCTGTGTATCCTTCCGTAGACGGCATTTCCCAGAAAATGCTCCGCAGTTATTTGGAGGAAGCGCTGAAACAGGTCAGCGGTACATTGATGGAGGAACTGCCTTTATGGATACGAAAAAAATACCATCTGGCAGAAAAGAATTTTGCCCAGACCAATATCCATTTCCCTCACACAGAAGAAGCCTTTTATGATGCGCGCCGCCGTTTGGTGTTTGAGGAATTTTTCCTGCTTCAGACAGCCCTCTTTTCTCTGCGGGAAGAACTGTTGGGCAGAGGAAGCGGCATTGTCATGGAATATCCGGAAGCCATTGATGAATTCCAGAAAAGCTTGCCTTTTTCCATGACAAATGCCCAGAAAAAAGTATTGTCGGAAATTGCTGCTGATATGACCAGCGGCAAAATCATGAGCCGACTGGTACAGGGGGATGTAGGCAGTGGTAAAACGGCTGTTGCCATGGCGGCGGCTTATTGGGCAATTCAAAATGGATATCAGGCAGTTTTGATGGCGCCTACGGAAGTGCTGGCAGAGCAGCATGGGAAATCTTTTACAGAATTGTTTGCCCCTTTGGGCATCGAAGTAGCTTTGCTCACAGGCAGTATGAAAGCCAAAGAAAAACGGGAAGCATTGGCAAAAATCGCAGATGGCACAGCCAAAATGATTGTGGGTACCCATGCGGTCATCCAAAAAGGTGTGGAATATCATAAAATCGGTTTGGTCATCACCGACGAACAGCATCGTTTCGGTGTGCGCCAGAGAAGTATGCTGGCAGAAAAAGGGGAGAATCCCCATGTCCTTGTTATGACGGCAACACCCATTCCTCGTACATTGGCTTTGATCCTTTACGGAGATTTGGACATTTCCATCATCGACGAACTGCCTCCCGGCAGACAGCAGATCGATACCATTGGCGTCAATACCTCTTACCGCCAGCGGATTTATGCCTTTTTGGGCAAAGAAGCGGCGGCTGGCAGACAAGCTTACGTCATCTGTCCTATGATTGAAGAAAATGAAAAAATGGAAGTGGAAAATGTTCTGGACTATACGGAAAAACTGAAAGATGCTTTGCCGGAATGCAAAATTGCCTGCGTCCATGGGAAAATGAAGGCGGCAGAAAAACAGGAAATCATGGATACTTTTGCCGCAGGCGATACGGATATTCTGGTTTCTACTACCGTTATTGAGGTAGGCATCAACGTGCCCAACGCCACTGTCATGCTCATTGAAAACAGCGAGCGTTTTGGTCTGGCGCAGCTTCATCAGCTTCGAGGACGTGTGGGACGTGGTTCTGAAAAATCCTACTGTATTCTGGTCAGCGATGCCAAAACAAAAATCGCTGTGGAGCGTATGCAGACTATGACAAAGACCACAGATGGCTTTGTCATTTCCGAAATGGACTTGAAGCTGAGAGGCCCTGGTGAATTCTTCGGCACCAGACAGCATGGTCTGCCGGAACTGAAGATTGCTAATCTGTATCGAGATATGGCAATCCTAAAGGAAGCCCAGCAGGCGGCAGGGGATTTACTGGGGAAAGACCCCCAGCTGGAGCAGGAGGAAAATGCCCATCTCAAAAGCAGACTTTCTGCTTGGTTTGAAGGGAAAAGTTTGGATTTGTAAAGAGTTTATTATTGTGTTTTCAGCACTTTTTTGTTATACTATGGCTGTATGTAAAAAAATCGGTCTGAAAGGTGAGAAAGTATGCGTGTCATCGCTGGTGCCGCAAAAGGGCATAAACTGCAAACCATTGAGGGGCTTAATACCCGTCCCACAACGGACAGAATCAAAGAAACATTGTTCAATATCATTGCCTTTGATCTGCCGGAGTCCAGATTTTTGGATTTGTTTTCGGGCAGCGGCGCCATTGGTATTGAGGCTTTGAGCCGAGGCGCGGATACAGCGGTTTTTGTGGAACAGGCGGCAGAATGTCAGAAAGTCATTGCAGAAAATCTGACCCATACCAAACTCATGGAACGGGCACGCCTGATCAAAAGCGATGTGCTGACAGGACTTGCACAGCTGTCGGCAGAGAAGGCAACCTTTGATATTATTTTTATGGATCCGCCTTATGCGGCAGGCCTGGCAGAGCCTACATTGGAAAAAATCGTTTCTGGTGGGCTTCTGGCACCGGAAGGCATGGTCATTGTGGAACGCAGTGCCCAGATTTCTTTGGCGCCCATCAAAGGTCTGTATGTAGACCGTGAAAAAAACTATAAGACGACAGTCATTACTTTTCTGCGTCCGGAGGAATCAGAAACATGAGAAAAGCAATCTATGCCGGCAGTTTCGATCCGGTGACACTGGGACACTTGGACATCATCGAACGTGCGTCCAAACTTTTTGACTGCCTGGTGGTGGCGGTTTTGGAAAACCCCAATAAAAAATCTTTGTTCACTGTGGAAGAACGTAAAGTGCATTTGGAAATGGTGACAAAGCATCTGGAAAATGTGGAAGTTGCCTCTTTTCGTGGGCTTCTGGCAGACTTTGCGTCAGAAATCGGCGCTACAGTCGCTGTCCGTGGTCTGCGCAATGCCATTGACTTTGCGGCAGAATACCAGATGTATTTGATCAATAGAAAACTTGGAAAAGATATCGAAACGATTTTCCTTGCGGCTGATGAGGAACATTTGTCCCTCAGTTCTACCAATGCCAAAGAGGTTGCCGTTTTCGGCGGAAACATTGACTTTATGGTGCCCAAGGAGATACAACCGTTTGTTATAGAAAAATATAAAAAGTGAGGGAACATCAATGGATTCTGTATTACAATTATTGGATGAACTGGAAGAAATCATGGACAGCAGCCGTGCCGTACCATTCAGCAATAAAGTGTCTGTAGACAAAGAAGAAATTTACGACATCATCAGCGAAATCCGTATGAAACTGCCCAATGAACTGAAACAGTCCAAATGGGTCATCGAAGAACGCAATAAAATCCTCATTGATGCACAGAAAGAAGCAGATGAAATCGTAAAAAATGCAGAAGAACGTCTGGTGCGTATGATCGATGATAATGAAGTGACAAAGAAAGCTTATGATCAGGCTGCAAACATCATCGAATCCGCAAAGAAAACAGCAAAAGAAATGCGTCTTGGCGCTATGGAATACTCCGAAAGCGTGCTGAGCGATGCGGAAAACAAGCTGAAAGAACTGAAAGCCGTTGTTTACAGCGAAAGCATGAAGACAGACGATTACTTCGCACAGACTCTGAATGTACTGGGTGAAAACATTCAGGAACTGCGCATGAGCAAATAATTCACTTTTGTCTTTCCAATAACAGACTGCACAGCAGAAGAACAGACAAAAGCCCATAAAGTGTCGGAAAAGCAGTTGCCGTATGTGTGGAAAATACGGGAACTGCTTTTTGTGCTTGTGTTTCTGCTAAGGAGTAGAAACATTGGAAAACCAGCACAGAAAAGAAAGCCTGTCGTATTTTGGCGGATAACAGGGAAAAAGGGCTTATGGGTACATTTTGCAAAACCCCTAAAATTTGCCCGAAAATAGAAAAACCGCCGAAAGACAGCAGAAAAACCGCAGCCGATGTCCGCAGACGGAGGCTATCAGGAGAAAGGGAAACACCGTGGATGCCCTTTGTCATTTCCAATAGACCGCCGGAAAATGCTTGTAAAAATTCCGGGGAAACAGGCAGAAAAGACAGGGAGCCGGAAAGCAAGGTAAAAAAGCCAGTTTGGGCAAGTCCTTCCTGCAAAACACAGAAACATACCAGAAAGCCGCCGATTTGTGCCGAAGTCAAGAGGGCATCTTTCACAGCGGAGGAAAAGAGCAGAAAGAAAGGCTCTTTTTTTTGTGCCGGAAAAATGGGCATTTGACTGCTGGAATCTGTTGGGATAGAACGATAGGAAATGCCTGTCAGAATGGTTCCCGCAAAGACTGCCAGCAGCATGGCATAACCCAGTGCTGGACTGCCGAAAAAAGTGGTGCCAGCCGTACCTAATACAAACAATGGCCCAGGAGCATTGCAGAACAACAGGACTTTTCTGGCTTCGGACAAGGAAATCCGTCGCTGTTCATAGAGCTGTGCTACGGTGTTTGCACCGGCAGGATAGCCGGAAAGGAGGCCTGCCGCAAGGGGAAAGGCACAGATGCCCGAAAGAGAGAAAAGGGGTTTTGTCAATGGCGCACAAAGTCGCCCCAGTTTTTCCGCTGCACCCATCCGCAGCAAAATCCCGATGGCAGCCAGAAAAGGGAAAAGAGAAGGCAGAACGCTGGAAAACCACAGAGAAAAGGCACCGGCAGCGGCTTCTGTCAAGGCGGCAGGATACCGCAAAAGGGCAAATATAAAAAAACAGACACAGACGGTCAGCAGGCGTGTAATCATGGAAAGTCATCCTTTGCAATGCTTGTTGATACCAGTCTATGTCTGTTTTTTTGATTTCATGTTTTTGATTTATACGATTGCCATGGGAGTGGTGAAATCCCTGTTTGGCGCACGGTAAAGAGGATTTGGCGCTGCCAATGCCTGCAAATCTGTTGCCAGTTTTTCCAACGCCAGCAGATGCAGCCCGTCTTCGTCCAGAATTTCCGGTGCTTTTTTCAGATTGGTCAGGACAGGGCATTTTGCCTGTTCGGTCAGCTCTCCCAGAATGTCTGCATTGTCTTTCTGGAATCCCAGAACACGAATATAAGGCAGATGATTCTGGCTGAGGAAATAATCCACTTCCTTTGCCTTAATATCCAGAAGGATATGTACCAGAATCCGCTGTATTTTGGTGCGGGTATATCGCTTGGTTTTGATGTATTCGATGATGTCGTTCATGAAAAACTCATTGTCGATGGCACGGAGAATGCGGTTTTCCAGCCCTTCTGTCACTTCCAGAATGTCATGGATTTCTTCAGCGGAAGTTGTCCGCAGCTTATAATGGAGAGCACCTGCCAGTTCATTCATGGACGCTGGTGCAGTTCCCAGAGAAATTTCTTTTGTGAGCAGGTCTACAATGTTTTCCGGTACCTGTAAAAAGGCTTCTGTGGCGTTTTCCTCCAGAATGCCTTTGCGGATAGCAGCGGCAGAGGCAAATTCTCCTGTCAGAGAAGGATCGTCGTACTGACTGCCTTTCCGGCGAATGGTGCAGGGCTTTATGCTGCTGCCCAGTCTGTCCAAAGCTTTCAGGTATTCCAGACCTAAAATATGGTTGGGACGGGAAATGATTTCACTGCTGATGTGAGAAACCGTTTCCAGTGCCTTTGCTCTTGCCGCAGGATAGGACATGCCTTCATCCAGTCCGACTTTCAACAGTCGCTGAAATTCTTCTGTTTCGTTTGTCATGATTTTTGCCGCTTCCTGCAGGGCTTTCAGATCGCCGCTTTCGGAGCCAAAACAAAGGGCATTTGTCATGCCTGTATCTTCCAGCACTTTCACGCCGCCCATGGCAAAGATTTCCGCGTTTGCCGCAGCAAAAAGGACAGGCAGTTCCAGCACCATATCAGCGCCGTTGAGGAGGGCACATTTTGCCCTTGTCCATTTGTCGAAAAATGCCGGTTCTCCGCGCTGAACGAAACTGCCGCTCATGACCACCATGGCACGCTGACAATCTGTGTGGGCTTTTGCTTTTTCCAAAATATATTGATGTCCCTTGTGAAAGGGATTGAATTCTGCAATGATGCCAACCGTTCGCAATGGTATCGCTCCTTTCGCAAAATAGTTCTAAAAGCAGTATAACATATTTTTCAACAATTATATAATTTTTCTCTGGAAAATTTGGGGGAATCGGTCTATACTAAAATCAGAATATAGTAATGAGGATGATACCATGGAGAGATTTGAAAAAAATCCGGATTTTCTTCAGGATCTATTCGTAGAAGAAACATGGAAGAATATAGATAGACTGGACAGTTTTATTGAAAGCAAATCAGGAACAGAACAGGTGGAAATCACCAAGGATGAAGTCAACAGACTTTTCCGCACCATGCACGCAATCAAAGGCTCAGCGTCTATGATGGGCTATCCGGCTTTTTCGGAAACGGCTCACAGCGCAGAAGACCTTTTTTCTTATTTGCGAGAGGAAGAACACCCGGCAGACAAGGATCTTTTGACCATTCTGCAGTTGCTGCGCATGGTTTCCGGTTATATGAAACGGGAACTGCGCCGCATGGAAACCGATGATGAAGTGACGGACTTTGGTTGGGCGGTGGTACGGCGGATCAAGAATTTCCTTTCTCATGTGGACAGCGACAATGAGCCGGAAGGCCCCAGCTATCAGATTGCATATACGCGGAAAGGACGCCAGCTCATTCCGTATACGGATTTTTCCGCACTGGTTGTCCAGATGGATCGTCTGGCAACGGTTATGGGACGAGCATTGGAAAAAGATTTCCTGATGAAAGTTTCTGGTGCGGAAACGGAGGTTCCAAGGGACATTTACGACAAGATCACCATGGCAGTGATGCAGATGCTGAAAAACAGCATGGATCACGGTCTGGAAAAAACAGAAGATCGGGAAAAAATGGGGAAAACCCCTGTAGGGGAAATATCTCTGGAGATACAGAAAACAGCACAGCAGGTTTTCGTTATTTTCCGAGATGATGGACGCGGCTTAGACCGCAAAGGTATTTTACAGGCAGCGAAAACAAAAGGCTGGCTGAAAAAAGCTGAAGAAGAATATGAAGATAACGAAGTGTACGCTTTTTTGCTGCGCCCGGGCTTTACCACAAAAAGCAGTGCCACCATGTTTTCCGGCAGAGGTGTAGGACTGGATGTGGTCAATGCGGCAGTATCCGTACTGGGTGGCAGTATCCGTATTGAAAGTAAAGAGTACATGGGGACAACATTCTTTATGGAATTTCCGCTGATTCCCTAAGGGGGGATGCTTATGAGCAGAAAAGAGGGGACATTGTCAGTTCTGAAAGGATTGGCAATGGCGGCAGGAGGCATCTTTCTGCTGATACTGGAAAATATGTGGTTTCTGGGGCAGCAACGAGGTGCAGCAGGAAGCATTCGCATAGAGGGCCTTCTTGTTGTCATTGGGCTGGCTCTGGTAATTTTGGGAGTGGCTCTGGTAATTTTGGGAGTGGCTTTTCTGTGGGATGGATGCAAAAGGAAGAAGCCATCTGCTGCCAAAGAAATGGTACTGACGGCATGTCCTTACTGCGGTGCCAATGTGCAGGGCAGAGAAAAAATCTGCCAGATTTGCGGAAAAGATATGTATATAATGAAAAATAAAGAATGAAGTGAAAAAGGCATATCTGTTCATGGGGCTTGCATGTTAGGGGGATGAATCATGTTAAAGCACAGGAGAGAAAAATTAACATTGGTTTTTGATCTTTGTATTTTTAGTGCCATAACGTTGCAGTTGCTGGTTTTTATTTTGGCAAGATGTTTGCCGGTATCTTCTGAAAGTATGTATGGGATTTATACAGCGGCAAGGATATGCAGTGTGATTTTGGTTTTGGCAGGTTCCTTTTATCAGTTGAAGTACCATTTTTCCACAAAGGGACGTTATTTAAATGCAGAGGGGAATTATAAAGTTTGCCCTTACTGCGGCGCCAATGTGCAGGGAGGAGAACGAAACTGCCAGATTTGTGGAAAAAATATGTATGAATAAAGTATTTGATACCAATCAAAAGGACAGGAGGGGATGCCCATGAGAAGTATCAAGCCTGGCAGAGGCTCATCTTTGCAGGGAGCTATCGGTTCGCTGTTTGCTGTTGTTTTCGGTATTTTCTGGATGGTGTCAGCGGCCAAAATGGGCGCACCAACACCATTTGTGCTTATGGGACTGGTGTTTGTGGTCATCGCTGGCAGCAATGTCATCATTTCTCTGATGAATGCCACGGGGGAAAATCGCTTTTCTCTTTACGACATTACAGAAGATGGAGAAGAGCCTGACCCTTTGGAGGAAGTGCTGAACAAAAAAGAAAAAACAGCAGAGCCAAAAGAGGGAGGAGAAAGACCAACAGAAACGGCTTTTTGTCCCTACTGTGGGGCAAAAGCGGAGAAAGACTACGCTTTCTGCCGTTCCTGTGGGAAAAAGTTATAAGAAAAAATGGGGTTTTTTACCGTTTTTTTCGCGGATGTACTTGTATACACTGCATTTTTTGTTTATAATAAATATGCTGTCCGTTTCGTTGGAAGCGGATTTTGAAACAGTATATATACAGGAAAATTTATTTTCCTGGGGCGAAAATGTTTTTTCGTCTGGTAAAAAAGACAACAGTTAATTATCTATTTAAAAATGGAGGTCTTTACAGTGGATTTTTTATCTGAAATGAAAGCAAAAGCAAAAGCAGACAAAAAGGTAATTGTACTGCCCGAATCTTATGAAAAAAGAAATCTGGAAGCAGCTGCTGAATGCCTGAGAGACGAACTGGCTGATATCGTTCTGATCGGTAACAAAGAAAAGATCATGGAAGCTGCTGGCAGCTTTGATGTATCCAAAGCTATCTTCGTAGATCCTGAAAACTACGAAAGAATGGATGAAGTTGTTGCTGCTCTGGCAGAAGCTAGAAAAAGCAAAGGCATGACTCTGGAAGAAGCTAGAAAACTTCTGCTGGACGATCCTCTGTTCATGGGCGTTATGCTGGTTAAAATGGATATCGCTGACGGTATGGTTTCCGGCGCAATCCACTCCACAGCTGACACACTGCGTCCCGCTCTGCAGATTCTGAAAACAGCACCCGGCACAGAACTGGTATCCTCTTTCTTCATCATGGTAACAAACACACCTCAGTATGGTGATGACGGTATCCTGCTGTTCGCTGACTGTGCGCTGAACCAGAACCCTAACCCTGCAGAACTGGCTTGCATCGCAGGCGATTCCGCAAAATCCTACGAAGCATTCATCGGCAAAGAACCCAGAGTTGCTATGCTGAGCCACTCCACAATGGGTTCCGCAAAACATGCTGACGTAACAAAAGTTGTAGATGCAGTTAAAATTGCAAAAGAAAAATTCCCTAACGTAAAACTGGACGGCGAAATCCAGCTGGACGCTGCGATCGTGAAAGAAGTTGGCGAACTGAAAGCTCCCAACAGCACAGTTGCTGGTAAAGCAAACGTACTGGTATTCCCTGACATCGACGCTGGTAACATCGGTTACAAACTGGTTCAGAGATTCGGTCAGGCAGAAGCATTCGGTCCTATCCTGCAGGGTATCGCAAAACCTGTTAACGACCTGTCCAGAGGCTGCTCCGCAAACGACATCGTTGCAGTTGTTGCTCTGACATCCGTTCAGGCTCAGGTAATGGGTAAATAATTTTTCCCAATCGGAAACAATGGCAGTGTTCTGCCCGCAAATAACAACTACGGACAAAAATAAGGAGAGAAAAAAATGAAAATTCTGGTTTTAAACTGTGGTAGTTCTTCCCTGAAATATCAGCTGATCGACATGGACACAGAAAGCGTAATGGCAAAAGGTCTGTGCGAAAGAATCGGTATCGAAGGTTCCAGACTGAAACATCAGCCTGTAGGCAAAGATGACGTTATCTTCAACGATTACATGGAAGATCACAGCGTAGCAGTAAAAATGGTACTGGACGCTCTGACAAACAGCGAATACGGCGTAGTAAAATCCATGTCCGAAATCAACGCTGTTGGTCACCGTGTAGTACATGGTGGTGAATACTTCGCAAACTCCGTTGTAATCACACCCGAAGTTATCGAAGCAATCGAAAAATGCTGCGAACTGGCACCTCTGCACAACCCTGCTAACCTGATCGGTATCCACGCTTGCGAAAAAATCATGCCCGGCGTACCTCAGGTAGCTGTATTCGACACAGCATTCCACCAGACAATGCCTGAAAGAGCATATCTGTATGCTATCCCTTACGAATACTATGAAAAATACAAAATCAGAAGATACGGCTTCCACGGCACAAGCCACAGATTCGTATCCGAAGAAGCTGCAAAAATGCTGGACAGACCTTATGACCAGACAAAAACAATCACTTGCCACCTGGGCAACGGCGGTTCCGTATGTGCAGTAAGAAACGGCAAATCCATCGACACAACCATGGGCTTCACACCTCTGGAAGGTCTGGTAATGGGTACAAGAGCTGGTGACGTTGACGCAGCTGTTATCACATTCCTGATGGAAAAAGAAAACCTGACACCTCAGGAAATGGACAACATCCTGAACAAAAAATCTGGCGTACTGGGTATCTCCGGTGTATCCAGCGACTTCCGTGACGTTGAAGACGCAAGCGAACACGGCAACGAAAGAGCAGGTATGGCTCTGGATGTATTCGCTTACAAAGTAGCTAAGAGAATCGGTGCTTACGCTGCTGCTATGAACGGCGTAGACGCAATCGTATTTACAGCAGGTCTGGGTGAAAACTCCGCTTCCACAAGAAGACTGATCTGTGACTACCTGGGCTTCCTGGGCGTACACATCGATTCTTACAACAACTCTTTGAGAGGCAAAGCAATCGAAATCTCCGCTCCTGACTCCAGAGTAAGAGTGTTTGTAATCCCTACAAACGAAGAACTGGTTATTGCAAGAGATACAAAGGAATTGCTTGACAAATAAGAAACCTTTCTGTATAATATTTTAGGTACGACTACGGGGTGATACGAATGATATTGCAAATGGCTCATTTATATGGTAAAAACGGTGCTTCTATGGAAGTGCATATGTCTGAGCAAATACAAGAGATTGCGGCATACCCCAATGTTGTGGGTTTTATGGAGCCTGTAAAAATAGAAGGAACTCTCAGAAACGAAAATGAGATTTTCGTTTTGGAAGCAAAGGGCGAAACAAAGGTCAGCATTGCGTGTGACCGTTGCCTTGCGCCGGTTACAACAGAGATTCACTTCAATATTGAGGAGCGTTTTTCCCATACAGGCAGAGATGACGAAGAGACAGAAACTTTTTCGGGAGATCAGATCGATCTTGCGGACTATGTCAGAAGCGGGATCATGGAGGCCATGCCTATGAAGACACTTTGTAGGGATGACTGCAAAGGACTCTGTCCTGTCTGCGGCAAGGATCTGAACACAGGTGCGTGCGGATGCGACACCACAGAGATAGATCCGAGATTTGAAAGTTTGAGGGCTCTTTTCAATGTTGATGAGGAGGTGTAGAAATGGCTGTACCTAAGGGTCGAGTATCTAAATCCAAAAGAGATAAAAGAAAAGCACAGAGCTGGAAGATCGCAACACCCAACCTGGTAAAATGCAGCAAATGCGGCGAACTGATGGCGCCTCACCAGGTATGCAAAGCTTGTGGTGCTTATAACAAGAAAACAATCATCAAAGTTGACTAATTTTGGATGAGCAAATCAAAGGCAGCAGAAATGCTGCCTTTTTTGCGTTGGGTGAAAAATCATGTTGCCTTCTGCAGAGGAACCACAAAAGAAAATAAATATATAAAAAGCGTGGCAAAACGAAAAGCTGGAACCCTTTGTATTTTAAGGATTCCAGCTTTTCTATGTACTTGTTGGTGTATGTATTTTTTAGTCCAGAACAGGCGCCATCAGCACTTTGCCTGTGCCACGGAATACGTTTACCAGACCTTCGCCGGAAGCTGCAGAGCCAATGAGTGTTTTGCCGGAGCGTTCTACTGTAAAGCTCAGGCTGCCACTCCATGCAATTGCCATATTACCGTCGATTTTTAACACATCATCCTGCAGATAGATTTCAATGAGTTCTTCTCTGGGGCAGGGGCATTCCAGCGCTACTACGCCGCTGCCACTCAAACCAAGGTTGAATAAACCTTCTCCGCCAGCTACAGCAGAGGACAGGTTAGAACGCATAACAGCTTTGTGCGTTAATTTGGAATCGCAGGCAAGGAACAGACCGTCTTCCAAAACGACAGAGCCGTTCCAGTCTGATACATCTTCCAGCAGAATATATTTGTAAGTAGGTTCCAGTACCAAAGTACCATCACCTGTATATTCAGGCTTGATGGCAGATTCACCAGTTGCTTTGCCGCGGATAGCTTTGCCGAAAAGGTCACCAACACCTTTGATGCCTGTGGTAGCATTGACGTTGCCGACAGTCCACTGCATTGCACCAGCCTGCAATGTGATATTGGCTTTTTTCAAATCACAGATGACCTGACGTCTGCGTACATTCATTTCAGAAGCAAAATAAGCTGTTGCAGCGTTTGCAGGGGAAACGCTCAAATCTCGCAGATATTCAATAACAGTAAAAGGTCCCAGTTCTGTTAAAACGCGAATGTCATCATTTTCCAAAAGATTTTTGATCTGATACATAAACAATGCCTCCTTTGCATCCATAAAAGGTTTTGTGATTCATATAATGTTACTTTACCATATTTTGTAAGATACCGCAATGATTTCACTGCATATAAAAAAGTATTGGGGTGCGGGATTGTAATTTTATGGGGAATTGTTTATACTAAAAGCATGTAATTTGAAAGAAAGGATCATGGTGAGTTTATGGATCGGAAAATTATCGTTGCACTGGATGCCATGGGCGGTGATCTGGCACCTGTGGAAACCGTAAAAGGTGCTGTAGATGCAGTGAAAGAAATGAACGTGCTGGTAAAGCTGGTAGGCAGAGAAGAAGATGTCAATCGGGAACTGGCAAAATATACATATCCCAAAGAAAAAATTGAAGTTATCAATGCGGAAGAAGTCATCAGCACTGATGAAGTGCCTACCATGGCAATTCGCAAAAAGAAAAATTCTTCTATGGTCGTAGGCATGCAGCTGGTGAAAAATGGCGAAGCTGACGCTTTTGTTTCCGCCGGCAGTACCGGTGCTCTGCTGACAGGCTCTCTGCTCATTGTAGGCCGCCTGCCGGGCGTAGAACGTCCCGTATTGGGTACTTGCCTGCCTACAAAAAATGGCTTCACTTTTTTGGTAGACAGCGGTGCAAATGTGGACTGTAAAGCGAAATATCTGGAACAGTTTGGCAAAATGGGTTCCGTTTATGTAGAAAACGTATTTGGCAAGAAAAATCCTTCTGTTGCGCTGGTAAATATCGGTGCCGAAAAGGAAAAGGGTGACAGTCTGACAAAAGAGGCCTATGAGCTTCTGGAAGTATCTGATTTGAACTTTGTGGGCAATATCGAGCCTAGAAATATTCCTTTTGGGGAAGCGGATGTCATTGTCTGCGATGGCTTTGTAGGCAATACCATTTTGAAATTTGCAGAAGGCTTGAGCAAAACATTGGTGGATATTATCAAGTCTGAAATTACCAAAGGAGCTTATAAGATTGCTGCGGCTATGTTGGTAAAACCCTTCCGAAATGTAAAAAAATATTTTGATGCGGACGAAGTAGGCGGCGCGCCTTTTATTGGGCTGAAATCCCTTGTGGTAAAAGCTCACGGCAGTTCCAATGCTAAGGCGTTCAAAAATGCTATCAGACAGTGTGTACTCTTTACAGAAGCAGACATTGTTGGAAAAATTCAGGATAAGCTTTGAACAAAAAATTCAGAAAATGCTTTTTGCATATAAAATAAAGAAAAAACTTCTGTTTTTTCGGGATTTCTGCTGACAAAACAGCAGAAATAGAGTATAGTATTCACAGATAAGAGAAGAGGAGGTTAAAAATATGGACGAAACTGTTGTAATGCAGATCATTGCAGATCAGCTGCACATTTCTGCAGATAGTTTACGGGAGGAAACTTCCTTTACAGATATCGGTGCGGATTCTCTGGACTTGTTCCAGATCATTTCTGCATTGGAGGAAGCCTATGACATCGAATTTGACAACGATGCAGCAGAGAATATGAAAACCATTGGGGATGCGTTGGATTATATCAGAAGAGTAGTGGAGAAGTAATATGAATTATTTGAATTTGGAAGAATTTGAAAAAAAGCTGGGATATCATTTTGCGGATAAGCACTTGTTGCTGTTGGCATTGACCCATAGTTCCTATGCCAATGAAAATAAAAAAGGCAGTCACGAAAACAATGAAAGACTGGAATTTTTGGGTGATGCGGTGCTGGATATGGTAGTAAGTGAATATATGTACCGCAAATTCCCGGAAATGCCGGAAGGGGAACTGACCAAACTGCGGGCGGCAGTGGTTTGTGAAGGCTCTCTGGCAGGTCTGTCCAGAAAATTGGGCGTGGGCAGAAATCTGTTTTTGGGCAAGGGCGAAGAAAGCACCGGCGGCAGAAACAGGGATTCTATCCTTGCGGATGCCTTTGAGGCTATCATTGGCGCTGTCTGCATGGATGGCGGCATCGAAGCCGCTTCTACATACGTTATGCGGTTTATGGAAGACCAGATTGCTCATACAAAGACCAATTTCCGCAATCTGGACTGCAAGACTCATTTGCAGGAAATCATCCAGAAAATCAGCAAGGTTCCTGTACACTATGCCATCGTAGATGAAAAAGGTCCTGACCACAACAAAGTCTTTGTGGCGGAAGTAACCCATGAAGGAAAAGTGCTGGGACAGGGCAGCGGCAAGAGCAAAAAAGAAGCAGAACAGAATGCAGCCAATGCGGCATTGGAAAAAATGAATGCGTAAATAAGAAAGCAGATGATTGTAAAGGATAATCTTTTCTAATCATCTGCTTTTTTATGAAAAAGAGCCGGACACTCTTGAGAAAGAGGCGGCTCTTTTATTTTGCAAGGATATGTTTATACTTCTACTAAGTTATATTCTCTGGAACCAAAGCCCAAAGCGGCAGCAGCTTCGATGGTATGAACGCCATTGCGGCTTTCGATACGTTCGATAAGGTGGTCACGACCGGGGTCATCAGCGGCATAAACCAAGTCCAGACAAGCCTGGTCAATGGCGATAGGGTCTAAGGATACCAGAATACCTATGTCCTTCATGCAAGGGTCTTCAGCAACTGCACAGCAGTCACAGTCCACAGACATGTTTTTCATGACATTGACGTAAATTGCATTGCCTTTGAAGTATTCCACAACGGAAGATGCCGCATCTGCCATGGATTCCAGAAATGCATCGTGGTCGGCTGTCCAGATCTTTTCTGGCTCCCCTGCACCGTGAATATAGGCTTTGCCGAAGGAAGATGCCACGCCGATGGAAAGCTGCTTCAATGCACCGCCATAGCCTCCCATAGGATGTCCTTTGAAGTGAGAGAGCACCAGCATGGAGTTATAGTCTGCAAGATGTTTACCTACATAGTTTTTCTGAATCTGTTTGCCTTTGGGGATTTCCAGCACCATATCCGGGCCTTCCGCGTCCATAAGGTCCACTTTGAAATAGGCATCCCATCCGTGACGAGTCAGCAGAGCTTTGTGCTTTTCAGTGGTGTTCCGTGCGCCTTCATAAGCGGTGTTGCATTCCACAACAGTACCGCCAACAAAGTCGATGACAGGTTTCCAGAAATCTGGTTTTAGGAAATTCTGATTGCCTTCTTCACCGGAGTGGAGTTTGATGGCAACATTGCCGGTGAGTTCTTTGCCAGCCATTTTATATAATTCTAAGACTTTTTCCGGTGTGATTTCACGGGAAAAGTATACTTTTGCAGCCATAGAAAAACCTCCTTTATGACAGTTGTATTTTCTTTTATGGTAACAAAGTAGGGAGAAAATAACAAGGGATTAGGAAAAAAACAGAAAAAAACTGCCGCAGGAAATTTCCTGCGACAGTATAAAATATCAGCCTTTGCCGTTCCAGCAATATGTGCAGACTTTGTCACGGTCAATGCCGATGGCATCCAGCAGACCATCCAAGGACTGATAACCCAAGGAGTCAAAGCCAAATTTTTCACAGATGGAGCGAAGCATACATTTGCCTCTTTCTGTGGAAGCGTCTGCGTATTCTTCCAGATGTTTATGGCCTTCGTCACCTTCCAGTTCCTGTACAACGCGGCGTGCCAGCAGATCCATATCGGAGCCATTGCTGGAGAAATTCAGATATTTGCAGCTATACATGATGGGAGGACATGCGGAACGCATATGTACCTCTGCTGCATGAGAGCGATAAAGGAATTCAACAGTTTCTCTCAGCTGTGTGCCGCGAACGATGGAGTCGTCCACAAACAGCAGCTTTTTCCCTTCGATCAGTTCGGGAACGGGAATCTGTTTCATTTTTGCCACCTGATTACGCACTTTCTGGTTGGCGGGCATGAAAGAACGAGGCCAAGTGGGTGTATATTTTACAAAAGGACGGGCAAAGGATTTGCCGCTTTCTTTGGAATAACCAATAGCATGGGGGATACCGGAATCAGGCACGCCTGCAACATAGTCTACATCAGGCAGTGTGCCGTTTTTCTTTTCGTTTGCTGCCATGATTTCCCCGTTTTTGTAACGCATCACTTCTACGTTGATGCCTTCGTAGTTGGAGTTGGGGTAGCCATAGTAGCTGAACAGGAATGCGCAGATCTTCATGTCCTTGCCGGCAGGATTCAGTGTTTCATAGCCGTCAGGTGTGATCTTAACGATTTCACGGGGGCCAAGTTCGTATACATTTTCATAGCCCAGTTTGGTGTAGGCAAAGGATTCAAAGGAAACACAGTAGCCTTCGTGGTCTTTGCCGATGAGGACAGGCAGTCTGCCCACTTTATCTCTGGCAGCGATGATGGAATCATCTTCTGTCAGGATCAGAATGGTTGCGGAACCGTCAATCTGTTCCTGTGCGTGGAGGATACCGGAAACCAGATCGTCTTTCTGGTTGATCAGTGCGGCGATGAGTTCTGTGGCATTGACTTTGCCGGAGCTCATTGCCATGAACTGATGTCCGTGGTCAGAGAAGTAGTTTTTGATGAGCTCATCAGCGTTGTTGATGACACCGACTGTGGTAATGGCATATAAGCCAAGGTGAGAACGTACCAGAAGGGGCTGGGGATCGGAGTCGCTGATACAGCCGATACCGGAATGACCCTGAAAATCAATCAGATCTTTTTCAAACTTGGTACGAAAAGGTGTGTTTTCGATGTTGTGAATCTGGCGTTGGAAGCCTTTTTCCTTGCTGTGGATGACCATACCGCCTCTGCGTGTGCCCAGATGAGAATGATAGTCCACCCCGAAAAAGATATCAAGTACGCAATCCTGCTTGGAAGTTACGCCAAAAAAACCGCCCATGATGGTTCCTCCTTATGATTCTAAAAAAATGATGGTATCTCTTGTTGCTCCAAAATTGATAAGGCATGCTGTGCATGCCATCATTTCTATTTTATACGAAAAAACGATGGAATACAACAAAAACAGCAATGGGAGATTTCACATAAAAACCGATTTCCATTGAAAATTTGCGGTGAAAGAAAGTCCAAAAGAAATAATGTTAGGGAAAAATGACAATGATTTCCAAGGACAAAGAAAATCTTGCCCAAAAACAAACCATGAAAAATGCTGGAAATAGAAAATCATTGGGGAGTATCTATAAAAAATGGAAAAAACTGTTTTTTAAAGAGGAAATGGAACAATGTCTTTTCCATGTATACTGTTGTGTACAGCCCTTGGGACAAGATTCCATCTGGAAGCACAAAAAAACAGAAAGGCAAGTGCCTTGTCCTTTGGTTGGAAAGACGCTTGCCTGTTCTGTATATTTTTTATGCAGCTTCACGGCATGAAAGCTTACGGGAACGGAGCATCAGAAAGAGGTATGATGCCCAATGTAGCAGGCGATGCCAGCATCCAGATAAAGGCTCTGCAATGCGGTCATGGCTTCGTCTGTCATTTCGCCGCCAGTAGCATAATCGTATGTTTTTCCCAGCTGTTCCCATTTGGTCTGACCCAAACGATGGAATTTCAGCAGATTGATTTCAAAAAGATCATTTTCTTTCATAAAGGAAATGAGTTTTTTTGCGTTTTCTTCGCTGTCGTTGTAGCCGCAGATGGTAGGCTGACGCAGTACCAGACGACCTTTCCAGCCGCTTTGTTTCAGAGCACGGATGTTGTCCAGAATCAGTTCATTGCCTACATTTGTTCCAGCTTTGTGTGCCTCACTGTCCATGTTTTTCACATCAATAAAGGCAAAGTCGATGTACTGCATCACATCCAGAAATTTTTCTCTGGGGAAATGCGCGCTGGTTTCAATGGCAGTATGGATCCCCAGCTTTTGGCAGCCCTTAAGGACTTCCAGCAGAAAATCATGCTGGGTGATAGGGTCGCCGCCGCTGAATGTGACGCCGCCGTTGGTACCCCAGCTGCTGAAATCCCTGCGGAGGATTTGCAGGAGTTCATCGCTGGTATATTCCCGTACACACTGTTTCAGTGCTCTGTTAGGGCAGATGGATGTACAGGGGAAGTCATGACAGTCTTTGCATTTGTTCCAGTCCACCTGAGGAGGCTGTCCTGGTTTCATGGTGATGGCACCTGTGGGACAGACAGAAAGACATACGTCACAGCCTTTGTCCCATTTGCAGGATGCCTGGGCAAACATCAGATGCTTGCCATAGATCCAGCTTTCGGGGTTTGCGCACCAACGGCACTGCAAAGGACAGCCTGTCATGAATACCGTAGTGCGGCAGCCGGGACCATCGTGTACAGAAAAAGACTGGATGTCGAAAATATGTCCGCGTGCATCCATAGGCTTAACCCCGTGCTGCTTTGTAGTGCTCGCAGCAGAAAGCACCACATTTTGCATATGTCCAGTTTTCTTTTTCAAAGCCTTTGCATGTACCGATGCCGTGTTTATCTGCGTCTGCAAAGCATGCGCAGTTGCCGCATACGGGTGCTGGCTGGAAATGACCGCAGGCGTCACTGCCGTTGCCGTCAATGGGAATGATCTGTTTGGAAAGGGCACACATGCCTTTCTCACAGTCTAAGTTGATATAGTTAATGCATTCTACATGTTTCATGGTTTCACGCCTCCACTTAAACTTCTTCATATTCGGTACGATAGATAACCTCATCCTGGATGGGTTTGCCGATTTCGCACCAGTACTGTGTAAAGCCAGCTACACGAACCATCAGGTCACGATACTGGTCAGGTGTTTTCTGTGCTTCTTTCAATGTGTCGGAGCTTACCACGTTGAACTGTACGTGGAAACCGCCTTTACGCATATAAGTACGAACCAGTTCCAGCAGTTTTCTGGTGCCCTGTACGCCCTGAACAGAAGAAGGATGCAGTTTCAGGTTCATCTGTGCATTCTGGTTCTGAGAATGATCGTAAACGGTCGCAGATTCAAAGAGGGCATAAACGCCGTTTTTGTCTGTGCCAGGAGCGGCAGAGACGGAACCATCAGAGTATGTGGTGCCTGCTAAGCGGCCATCTGCTGTTGCCAAAGTGATGAAGCCCTGAGGGCCATGTGTGGAAACGGAAATCTGGCAAAGATATTCCGGTTTGCCGAAGAAGGACTCCAGTGTGGGCAGATAGTGCAGCAGATACATGTGGTAATCACGCAGCAGCTGGTCTGCATATGCATCTGCGTTGCCGTACTTCGGTGCGTTGATGCAGTCCGCAAAGATTGCTGCATATTTCTGCGCTTCGTCTGTGCTTTCACGATAATCGGGAGAGAATACACCGGTGTCGTAAGCTGTACGGAAACCGAAGTTGTGCAGCATTGCGTCAGTCATTTCTTCCAATGTATATTTCTTGGTGTCAAATACGTTTTTCTTGATAGACGCCAGAGAGTTGATGAATGTGATAGTACCACAGGATTCAAAGTTGATGCAGGCGTTATAACGAGCGCCGCAGTTGCCGATGTGCTGACCTTTCTTGAAGCAGTCTGGCTTCAGCAGAGAGTTTACGGCAGGCATGTTGTATTTGCGCCATACGTCCATCTGAATGTTGTTGACTTTGTTTACGATGCGGTTGCTGATATCCAAATATTCTTTCCACTGATCCAGCAGTTCATCAAATGTTTCCAGTTTTTTGTTGTGAGGAGGGAATACCCGTTTTCCGGTACGTTTGTCTACGCCGTTTGTCAGTACCAGTTCCAGAACCTTAGGCAGGCCTGTGAAGTGGATACCAGTGCCGCAAGTAGGGGAAGCGCCGCCGGGGATCATAGTTACTTTGCCGTTGTATTCCAGAGGAAGGAAACAACCGGGTGCAGATTCCAGACAGCCGCCCAGACACCATGCACGAGCATCATACAGATCCATGCCTTCGGGGCCGTACTGACGGAGCATGAAGTTCATGCCTACCTGGTTGTTCATCCATGCAGGATAGCCCATACCCAGTTTTGTACAAGCAGCAGCTTTCATCAGGAAGTCCTCAGGCAGCTTTTCATCGTAAAGGATGGAAAGAGTAGGCTGAGGTGTCTGTGCACGCATACCTGCTTCGATGATAAGGTATTCCAAAGGTGTAACAGCGGACAGACCGTCGTAGTTCTGACCGCCCAGAGACAGGTTGTTGAATGTGTTGCCGGAAAGAACGCCGCCGGATACGCCAGCAGAAGCAAAACATTCGATACATGTGATCTTGATGCGGTACAGTTCCAGCAGTTCCACAACTTCTTCTTCTGTGGTGATGCCGTCTGCAATGTCTTTTTCATAGAAAGGCTGCAATACCTGACCCAGACGGCCGATGGACTGACCGGACTGAGGGTCTTCGTTTACAACGCCCAGATGCAGACACAATGTCATCTGCAATGCTTCACGGAATGTGGAAGGACGTTTGTGTGCAATGTTGTGCATGACCTGTGCGATTTCCAGATAATTCTTTTTGTATGCTTCATCGGGTTCGCGAGAAGCCAGATCTTCTGCCTTGCGTGCGTAGTTTTCGCACCACTGGCTCAGACCTTTGACGATTTCTTTCATAGCAGCGTAGTAGTAACCACGGCTCATGCCCAGAACGCCATCGCCGCCAGCTTCGCCCATGGTTTCTGCGATTTTTTCGTCGCACAGTTCCAGGATGCCGTCAAAGCCGTACTGCAAAGGCATGTAATAGTTCATAACTTCACGACCTTGAGGGATTGCAAAGGAGTCGAACATAACCAGAACGCTGTCCATGATGTTCTGGAACTGTTCAAAGCCGGGAAGTGTTTTTGCATATTTTGTGGAAATGTCTTCTACGGAAATGCCGTCCCAGTATTTGGATACTTTTACCAGAACAGGAATGTCTTCTTTCCGCATACCGAATTTTTTCGCAATGGAGATAACTTCGCCATAGCTTTCTGTAACGTTGCCGCCGCCGGCACCAACAACAGAAACGGAGTCAGCTTCGTTTTCAGCAGGCGCTTCTGCTTCTTCCATAAGAGATTCTGCAAGGGAATTGAAGAAGCTTGCACAAACCCAAGGGAAGGGGAAGGCACCACGCAGATGTTTTGTCTTGTTCATAACAAGTTTTTCGTAAGGCAAAATGGTAGGTGTACTGTGTGCCAAAGATGCGGCAACGGCTTTTGCACGGCGTACTTCCAACAGATCGCCGTCATTTTCCCACCATACACGATTGTACCAGTAGGCACTTTCCATATCCGCTGTTACTTTCAGCAGATAATAGATGTCCATGATACGCTGGAAGCTCTCAGCGGCAGCGGGAATGTCCTGCTCCTGCACTTCCTTTAACTGTTCATCAGTGATACCTCTTGCTTTGAGGATTTCTTGTAATTTCAGCTCATTACTTTCCAAACTTTTTCAACCTGCCTTTCTGTGAATGATGATGATTTTATTATGGCAGGTCTGGTATCGTTCGTTAAGTGCAAATTGCACTATTTGAAAAAATATGATAAACTATTCACAAAATCAAAAACATATGAAAGGAAGAATTTGTATATGCATGAGAGAATCTGGGCGAACTGGCAGGATTTTGTGGGAAAATTGGACATATACCCCATGATTCGTCCTTATCTGGAAACAAGCCAGATCACTATTCATGAAGTTCCTGCCAAGACATGTATTTCCAATGCAGCTGATGAGGGATATCGCATTGTTTATATTTTGCAGGGGTCTGTGAAAGTTGTCAGTCTAACTTATCGTGGTATACGCATTTTGTTGGATGAAATTGGTGTAGGCAGTTTTTCCGGTCATATCAGCCGTATGCGTGGTTATAGCTTCGATGCCAATATCATTGCGGAAACTTCCTGTGTCTATTTGGAATTTCCGGATCAGCTTTTTTGTCAGCTTATGGAAAATCCGGCTTTTGCTCTGGAATTTTACCGCAGTACCAGCAGCCGTACTTATCAGATGTATCGGAAAGTCCTTAGTTTAACACTTTTTACCGCAGAAGAAAATACGGCTATGTATTGTCTGATGCATCCTGCCAGACTGCAAAGCTATACATTGGATGAAATCTGTGAAGAAATCGGCATCAGCCGACGCAGCCTTTGTTATGTGCTGAAAAAATGGCGCAAAGAAGGTATATTAAAAGGTAAGGAAAAACGAGATCGGATTGCTGACCATGAGCAGTTGATGCAGATTGCAGAGCATATCCGGCAGTTTTACGACATTCCATAATGAGAAAAAAGTAGAACAAATGTTTGTATATTTTCGCTGTTCCTCTATACTTTAGTATTTAACTGTGATATACTTTTTGGTAGTCAACAAGCGTATAGAAACAAAAGGATGTTTTATCCTAATGATGTTGTGCTTTGCAGTTTGCAGACTGCATGAGAATGATTTGTGCAAACGGAGGTGTGTCATGGACAAGCCATTTAAAATACATTCTAAATTTCAGCCCACCGGCGACCAGCCCCAAGCCATTGAAAAAATAGCTGATGGGTTTCAAAAGGGCTTGAAATTTCAAACTTTGGTGGGGGTAACGGGCTCTGGTAAGACCTTTACCATGGCAAACGTCATTGAAAAAATACAGAAGCCTACCCTTGTCATTGCCCATAATAAAACATTGGCAGCCCAGCTTTATAACGAATTGAAAGAATTTTTTCCGGAAAACGCTGTAGAGTATTTCGTCAGTTAGAGTAAAATGCGTCGTGTAAATACAATATATAGAATGTATTTTTGGTTTTAATATGATATATAGTGGTGTTTTGGACTAAATGGATATAATAACACACTGTGTATTTCAGTGTTTAGTGACCAAAATTCGTAAATGGGATATCATATAACTATTTGGATATAATCAATATTTATACAAAAAACAAGCTATAACATAACAAGTTAGCATATGGTAGCATAAGGAGTGTTTACTATGAGTGAAATATGTTATAGCGACTTAGAGCAAAAAAATGATTACAATGCAAAAATTACATACTTGGATGTAGATGAAATTTCTGATTTTCCAGACCATCCATACCATGTAATTGAAGATGAAAGTTTAATGGAACTTTCCGAAAGCATCAAAAAGTATGGCGTCATGGTACCCTTGATTGTTAGATTAGTAGACAACAAGTATCAGATGGTGGCAGGGCATAGAAGAAAAGCAGCTTCTATTTTGGCAGAACAATACAAGGTTCCCTGCATAATCAAGGAGTTAAGTGATGAAGATGCCATCATTACGATGGTTGATTCAAATATCCAAAGAGAAAACATATTGCCATCGGAAAAAGCATTTGCATATAAAATGCGAATGGATGCGATCAAAAGAAAAGGTGGAAGACCAAGAAAGAATAATGTTGTGCCACTGGCACATAATTTTCAGAAGAAAACTTCGAGACAGTTGATTGGAGAACAGGTCGGAGAAAGTCAGGATCAGGTTCGAAGATATATCCGTCTAACATACTTAATAAAACCATTATTAGATATGGTGGATATGAAAAAAATAGCTCTGCGTCCTGCTGTGGAACTTTCTTACTTATCTTCGGAAAGCCAAGAGATATTGTTGGAAGTGATGGCGGAATTTGATTGCACACCAAGCCATGCACAGGCGATTCAACTGCGAAAGCTGGAAGAAGAACAGACTCTATGTTTATTTACTATAGAAAAGATATTGTCTGAACAAAAAGGTAATCAGAAAGAGCAGCTGAAAGTGCCTGTGGAAAAGATACAAAAATATTTTTCTCCAGGAACTTCACAAAAGACTATGGAAAAAACAATTATGGAAGCACTGGAAATGTATTATAGATTAAAAGTGCAGGAAAGAAGAAAAAATTGAATATTGGAATAGAAAAAGTGCTGTCCGAGCGAAATAATGGATGGCACTTTTTTTATTCCAATATTGTTGTGATTCTATCACTTTAACAATATAAAAATATAGAAAACAGAGGAAAAAGGAGGATTTTTATGGGAAAGATTATTGCAGTTGCAAATCAGAAAGGTGGCGTAGGAAAAACAACAACCTGTGCCAATTTAGTCATTTGTTTGGCAAAGGAAGGGAAGAAGGTACTTTTAATTGATGCCGATCCACAAGGCAGCTTGACAATCAGTATGGGTTATCCGCAGCCAGATCAGCTGGAAGTATCTTTGGCAACAATTCTTGGAAAAGTAATCAAGGAAGAAGAAATTATGCCAACAGAAGGAATTTTACACCATGAGGAAGGCATTGATATTTTGCCTGGCAATATCGAGCTTTCTGGTTTAGAGGTATCTTTAGTTAATGTTATGAGCAGGGAACAGATTTTAAAGCAGTATGTATCACTGATAAAAGATAAGTATGACTATATTATCATTGATTGTATGCCTTCACTTAGTACATTGACGATAAATGTACTTTCCTGTGCAGATAGCGTTATGATACCTGTGCAGGCGGCTTATTTACCTGTAAAAGGCTTGGAACAGTTAATCAAAACCATTTCAAAGGTAAAACGCCACTTGAATCCTAAAATTGAAATTGAAGGTATTTTGATTACAATGGTGGATAGCAGAACGAATTATGCAAAGGATATTACAACAATGCTGCGAGAAGCTTATGGAAGAAATATAAAAATTTTTGAAAATCATATTCCGATGTCTGTAAGAGCACAGGAGGCTTCTACACAAGGAATAAGTATTTTTCGTCATGATCCAAAAGGAAAAGTTGCACAAGCCTATCAGACACTGACAGAGGAGGTAATAGGAAGTGAAAAATGGTGTAAGCAATATTAAACTGACAAGCTATGATGATTTGTTTGGTACAAATGATGCGGAACAACAAGGAAAAAGCGTTAT
>OGGQ01001195.1_pt1 | contig 35144 bp, 32 predicted proteins | sample 1571191 | NCBI WGS metagenome assembly OGGQ01 (sample SAMEA2582061, study PRJEB24529) | metagenome | biome: Human gut stool | place: China | collected 2011
TTTGTGTAAACTTTTCTTCTCTCCATACTTCCAAAAAGTCATAGGATGTAAAATAGGTATACCATTTATTAGCGTCTTTGTTGTTTTTACTTTTGTATAAATCCAAAAACTGTGACAAAGCTGCTGTACAGTCCACATCATTTCCATCACTTAGTTTCGATAAATCCCAGAACGTGGGTTGCTCGGGTTGTTTTTCTTCTTCCTCAAATACCTGTTCTTCTGCACCTTCTTCCATATCATCATCATTAGGAAGAATAAAAAAAGATTCCGCTGCCGCTGCGGCATAGTCCATAGCGGATTCATAGGCACTTCTTAAATTTAAAAATTCCTGTGGAAATTCTTCTGGATGATATTTCTTCGCCAATGCCGCATAAGCCTGTTTAATCGCAGTTATGTTAGTTGTAGGATTTATTCCTAATACTTTCCAAAAATCAGACAATGCTTATTCCTCCTCATCCTCAAAATCTTCCTCGCAACAGAATATGTCTTCAAAATCTATTTCTTTTGATATTTGATCTTCCAATTCTTTCAACAGAACTTTCATATTTTCGTATGTCTTTTTTCTTGTGATTGGACTTCCAGAGAAATATGCGTTTTGTAAATTGGAAACAGCGAAACTAATCTGTTCTTTTTCTGCTGGTGAAGCAAATGGATAGAGATAAACCAGTTTTTCGATAAGCGCGTTTTCCTGAAAATCAAATGGACTCTGCACCATATTTTTCAGCTTTTCCTTACTCTTTTCCAGTTCTTCTCCACTTAAATGAAGTTTTTCATTTACAATTTCTTTTTCTTTTACTTCGCCGGTACAGCTTTCCACAGATACATATAATATGCCGTTAATATCATACATAAAGGTTACTTTTGCCCATTGATTTCCAGCTTTGTCCGGATACACACCAACAGTTACTTCCCCCAGCTCCAAATTATTTTCTGCATAATACTGCTCACCCTGATAGATTTTAAAATTCAATGCTGTTTGTCCATCATAAAGGGTATAGAACATTTTTTCTTTTGCGCATGGCAGCATACTGCTTCTTGGAATCATGGTTTCCATGTATACTGTTTTATCTTCTGTGCTGTGGCGAGCGCCTACCCCCAAAGAAAATGGGCATACATCTGTCATGACAATATCCTGCATATCCTCATCACGCAGTTTCATGCCTACATACGCTCCAATACCAAGGGCAATTGCCTTTTCTGGATTCGGAGAAACAGATACCTCTCTCCCAAAGAGATTAGAAAGATACTCCTGTAAAGCAGGCAACTGCGCAGAACCACCCACAAGCACCACATCATGTATCATAGGTCTGCGAGAACAGTTTTTCACTGCCTGCTGAATGATTTTTCTGATCCTCTCAAACAAACTGGCACATATTGTACCAATCATTTTATTGGTAAGGAGCAGACGATATTCTTTGCCAAAGGCAAATAAAACCATTGTTGCAGTATCATTGGAAGATAACGAAATTTTCGCTTTTTCTGCTTGCTGATACAGTATAGCTTTTTCTTCGTGATTAAGGTTGTCTATGGAAATTCCGTTTTGACTGCAAAAAAACGACGCAATTTCGTGGTCAATATCATTTCCGCCCAAATGATTATCCCCTGCGATCCCGATGATCTCCACAATATTTTCAAAACACTCCACAACACTCACATCTAAAGTGCCTCCGCCAAAATCAATGACCATCATACAGCCATCTTTTTTTTCGTATGTAAGTTGATGATAAAGGGCAGCGGCAGAAGGTTCATTGATCAGTCGTTCCACATAGATCCCTGCCATCTCAGCCGCAAGCTTTGTAGCACATCTTTGGGAATCGTTAAAATACGCCGGCACACTAATGATGGCTTCTGTCACAGGTTCTCCCAGAAATTTTTCCGCATCTGAAACAAGCTGTTTTAAAACCAGAGCAGAAAGTTCTTCCGGAAGAAAATCCTGTTCCCCAAGTCTCGTTACTTTATTTGTTCCCATAAATGTTTTAAAAGAAGATACCGCATTTTCCGGTGATAAAATCAAACTATTTTTCGCAGTATCTCCGACAGCCAAACCATTTTCTGTGAAACTGACCACACTTGGTGTCTGAAATTTTCCAAACTGGTTGGGAATTAAAATCATTTCCCCTTTTTGATAAACACAGGCTAAACTGTTTGTTGTGCCTAAGTCAATTCCAATGAGAGCCATTTCCCGTCCCCCTAATCTATTCAACAATTGCATGACTTAATATTCCAATTTATTCCTGCCACATGATAAATGGCAGCAGTTCATGATATTTTCCAAAATAGTCAAGTGCCTTCATGACTTGCTCTGCTGGCAGTACATAGGATAATGGATACCGATCCAGCTGTCCGTTGGACATCATAAAATCCATAGTTTGTCCATCATCATCTGTGCCTGCATACTCCGGATTTCTTGAACTTAAGCCTGCATCGCCTTCTTCATTTAGATACATCAGACATCCAAAATCCCCATTGAGCAAAGCAAGCATTGCCGGTCCTCATCTTCTGTTTCTTCCGCATAAATCCAAATTTCTTTATATTATCCCTTTTCCCCAATATTCATCAGAACGTATCTCCTTTACATCTGCACCACTGACAAAAAATAAGCACCGGCACAATAGGTATCTTCAAATTCTTCTTCATTTTGAATCATCAGCATCTCGTTAAGTGCATCAGCATGTGTTTCATAAATTGCTGTATAATTCTTTGTTTCAAAAAGGGTATGAATTTTTTGTCTTTCAGCAGTATTCATGTTATCCCTCTATATTTTATATGTTTACATCAAACACCATAGATAAAGTATCATTGTTCTTTATGTTGATATCAAATTCAAATCAAAATTAAGCACTTCTCCATTGCTTGTAGGGCTGTATGTTGCGGCAGCCAACTGTTCATCCAGCCATTTTCCGAAAAACAAAAAGGCGCTTCATTTCACAAGGTAACCTGTAAGAAAAGAAGCGCCAAGCATTTCCTGTATATGAGTGTATCATTCACACTATTGTCTTATTCTCTTTTAAACACCTGAAACCACAGCACTTTTCTAACCCATTTCATTAAAAATATACAATTATTAAAATAATTATAATTAAACATTTCATATTTATCAACAACATTTTGAATATCTTAGCCTCCTTTATATATTGATTATATAATATGTATATATAAAATATATGTAGGTTTATTTGCTTTAACATACATGAAATTGCAAATTAAAATCCTCTTCTGCCTTCTTCTATGCAGCAGGATCTGTAAATAACGCTGTAAAAGAATCTGCCAACTTCACTATATAATATCTACACCCAAACTTACAATAATAAACACCGACTCCCTCATTTTGAACCGAAATCAAAAAGTTAGACAATATTTTCAAATTAAAAATTGAAACAAGAAAACCTAAAACTGCGAAAAGAGCTGGAACGATTAAAAATTTTCTGACTTTCCCGAAGAAAAAGAATACATAAGATTTCAATATATCAAAGAGCATCAAAATTTTTTAAATATCAAGAAAGTATATAAAATTTTACATATTTTTAGATTGGGTTATTATAAATATATTTCTCATAAACTTTCTGCTGAAGAGATAAAAAATCATATGGAAAGTTGAAAGGGAAATCCTTATGAAATGCTTAATGGAGCCTTTCTATAAAAAAAGCTTATTCAGGATGCCTATTATGAAACACCTGAATAAGCTCAAAAAGAAATCTTTAAATATATTAAACTATATTATATGTATCCAGCTTTTGTATATGGTTCTCCAGCCCAATGCAAAGAAGAAACTTCATGTATCTGCTTAACTTTGTGTCGCAAAATCTTGACATATCAAAATTTGAAAATATTATCTAACTTTTTGGGATACCGTTCATTTAACTGCCCTTTCGGAATTTTTTATATATTCATTAACCATGAAATGCACTGTTAGAATTTATAACGACACTGTTGTTTTCCCATCCAACATAGAAATTAAAAAGCTTACCTATATCACGAAGCTTAACAAAGTTGTTTCCGTCAATATTATAGCACGCCATTCTAACGCTGTTTTCACCTACAAAAATAGGTGCGTTTGTTTTGCTGCAGCCTTTACTTTTGCCGTTTCCTGCGCTTAATTCACCGCCAACTGCTGTGTATGCTTTATTAGGCAATATTTGAACAACGCCTACAAAAGAATTTTCAGGTGTCATGCTTAATACACTTATACCAGAATTCCATGTTACATCGAACTGCTTCTTTGTTCCATTCATTACATAAGCAATATCACGAAGTTTAAAATAATTGCTGCCGTTTATGTTATAGGCTTCAAACTGAATTTCTTTGCCGTCTACATAAACCTTTGAACTATTCGGAACTGCTGTTGCTTTCTCAGGCAAAGCTTCAATGACTTTTATATTTTCCCAAGAATTCATACTGTATGTATCTATGTAATTCTCTTCTTCAGTGTTTTCGCTGCTGGTTGTATCATTTGGAGCAACAGTATTATCTGTCTCTGGTGTTACAGTAGGAAACTGAGTGGAAGGTCTTTCTTCTTCAGCAAAAAGATAATAATAAGTCTCATCGCCAACATCAACACGAACGGCAGTATATCCAACATCGGTAAAGTTTAACTGCCACATAAGGCCTTCACTCCAAGTACCATCGCTGTTTTTTGTACTTGGAAAAGCTGTAATTCCTCTGTCAATAATATCATAACTGTATGCCGGGCATCGGTAGCCTTTATCAGTTGTCATTATATTATGCTCACTTTCCAAATCATACATACTGTTTGATATGGCAACCATAAACTGTGTATTATCGCTGTCAGAATAAATATATGCACCTTTTTCCACTTTAACATTATAATACATTAAATCCTCTCCAGCTTTTGAAGGATCTTTTGATTCGCCCCAATTGCTTAAATCTGAAGAAATAACATCAGAAACTGTAATCGCACCTATTTTTTGAGTATTTTCCATATTGGCTACAATTTCATCTTTTTTGCTGTCAGCAAATGCTACAGTGTTCAATGAACATAAGATGAATACTGACATAATTGCACCTGCTGTAATTTTTCTTAATTGCATAATATACGCCCCTTTTTCTTTTTATGTTTTTGTCACGTTTCTATTTCATAACAATTTTCATAAAATATACAATTATACATACTAATAATATAATTAAAAGAATTAATTTTCAACAGTTTAAAAATCAAGTCCATAATTTATTTACATACCAATTTTTGCAAAAACCTCTTTAACATCAAACTCCTTGGTTTGAATATGTTTTCATTTGAATTTTCTCAACTTTCCTCCTGATGCCCCATTTTCTTATTTAATTTATCCCTATACATTATGCTGTCAGCACGTTTTAATATTAAATCAGGATCTTTAGGATCATATGGTGGTCTACACACAACAAAACCAACACTTACCTTATTAAACTCACAAGGTGCACCTTTATCCCAATTTTTGCATTCAGCTATTGAAGCTGCCGCTTCTTCCGTTAAAACACCATAATATATTGCAACAAATTCATCTCCACCATATCTATAGAGCTTTCCCTTGTCCTGTAGCTCATTAGAACACACTTTTCCAAAATGTATCAGATACTTGTCACCAACATCATGACCATATCTGTCATTAATAAGTTTAAATCTGTCTAGATCAAGAAACATAATAGAAAAAGTTTTATTTTCCTCCATTAAAAACTCTATATTCCTCATCATTTTAAGCCTGTTTCCAAGTCCTGTTAAGGCATCATCTGAAACTTTTTTCTCAAGCTCATTAATTTTAATCGAACTATTTATGACTTCAAAAACAATGGAATACAATAAATGATTAACTGCAAGAAATATAATCAAGACAATTATTTGCAGTAAATATTTTTCACTCTCTAAAAAAATGATATGAATTATAGCTAACATAAAGAAACTAAGACACATGCTTATTTCTAAATATCTAAACTGCGTTTTTTGAAAATCATATATATTTTGTAAAATATAACTGTATTTAGGAATTATGTATTTTTTAAACGGAAAAAATGTTACTAATAACAATACTGTCTCAATTATTATAAAAGACAAATAATAATTTAAAAATCCAAATAAATATACTATCTGTACAGAAATAGCCATTATACCAAGAGTATACGTCCAACTCATGCACATATTAAGATAAAGCTTTTCAATTTTTTCATCATATAATAATTTCAAAGGAATTATATATATAAATCCAAATATAGTAAACTTGCCGCTTCCACTGTATTCAACATTTTTTAAAAAAAGGGTTGGCAAAACCAAAAACACAGTAAAAACAAAAAATACCGCTATTGTTTTAAATATTGAATACTTCCTTTTAAAGCAATGGTTTAATGTAATTAAATTAAAAATTAAAACTTCGATTGAAGGCAAAGTATATATATAGTCCATGGTCGTCACTCCAAAATATTTTAAGAAAAAAACCTGTTCTATGCTGTCATGCCAAATCTGTTGACTATTTTTATAATATTATATCAAAAATAAAAAACAACAACAATTTAAATATTAAATATACTAAAAACTGCTGTGTACCATAACCTAAACATCTTGTTCTGGAATCTACTCATAATATTCTCAATGAAAATCGGATAAGCTGTAATAACCAATTAAAAATACAATAAGACATTAAGTACAACAATTTGATCAGGTTGAAAATTCCATCGTAAAATCACCAAAATATTGGCAGATATATAATGATCGTTGATATACTCACATATCTTTTTTGTTTTTCCCTACTGTCTCTACATAATATCCGCTACACCAGAATGTTCTATTCCCATACTTATATTTTAAGTTTGCATGCCTATCAAATATAATGAAAGACCTTTTTCCCTTCAAATATTCAACAATTTCCAAAACACTGTATTGGTGTGGTATACGAATGGGCATATGTATATGATTTGGACAATATTCTGCTGCTATAATTTATTCTTTTTCTATCACATAATTCTCGAAGTATTTTCCTATTTCTGCTTTCACTTTTCCATATATCACCTGTCTCCTGTACTTTGGTGTAAAAACAATACGGCATTTACATTCACAACTTATATGTGATAAACTATTCATATTAAAAAACCTCCTATGTTATCTTGTGTCTTAGCAGACTCAAGATAACATAGGAGGTTTTGGCCTGAAGCCACTGATTCCTCCAGCATAGCTGGGGGTTTTATTGGTTTTACTAAAAAAATCATCTTACTGCCCCAAAAGCGTTTTTTATTCTAAAAACGCTATCCATCTGTAAAATTCAAATTTTTTTGGCTTCAAAAATCACCTTTAAAAACCGTTGGGAGACTTGATTTTACTGATTTTCGGCTATGTCATCTATTTTTGATCACCATTCCATCTTGATTTCGTGAAAAGTATGCCTGATGAAGCTGGTTGTTCCTTGACATAGGGGTATTTTAAAAAAATGTTGCTTCTTGTTTCTCTAAAGTCCTGTAGCATACAGGCGCAATCTCACGGTTACATAAAAATGTGTAACAGACAAAATCTGTTACACATTAAAAATCTAACTTTTTTTGAGGATACCTCGTAAGGCAAGACTTTTATTCCCTTTCGTTTATTGGGAAAAATAGCCTGTACCTTTTACTTCATCCACTTCTTCAGTAGTTACTTTAGGAAGAATCCACATTTTGTTTTGCAGCGTCTTATTGTTGAAGGGTGTACTCAGCCAAATCCGCAACCGCACCAGTAACCACTTTCACAACATCGGTATAATACTCTAGATTCAGATTCTTAAAAACGTCCTCCTTCATATTGGCATTCGGATTCAGATCTTCTGTATTTTCAATGATTAAAACAGCGGGAATTCCAACATTCCAAAAGGAAGCCTGATCACTTAAAAGTTCAATCGTAGCTGTTACATTTTTCATAGCAACATCTTCGTTCAAACCATAATTCTGAATTGCCTTTTCAAACACCTGTCTGATTTCCTGCTGGACTTCGTAAGTTTCTGCCTGATCAAACTGGGTAACAATAGAAAAATTCGGCTCTCCATCCGAATCCCAACCCAGCATATCCAAATTGATCACAGCCTTGATGTTATTTGCAGCATCACCTAGAGATTCCACATAAGCAGTGCTGCCAATAAATCCTTCTTCTTCTGCATCAAAGAAGCAAAAACGAATGGTACGCTCAAAATCATACTGGCTCAGCAGCTCAGCAATATGCAAAACAGCTGCACATCCTGTCGCATTGTCATCCGCACCAGGAGCGTATTCTATAGTAGATTCGATTTCTCCACCCATATCACTTTCATCACCATTCATTTCAGAAATAGCCGCATCGACACGTACAGACCCATTACTGTAGAATCCAGATGCGCACAAAGAACAATCACTTCCTCTGGATGGGTTGTTCCCTTTTTCTCGGCAATCACATTTTTATAGGGATAAGTTATTGTCATTTCCTCCATAATACTTTCTTCTTTAATACCACTTTGATATTCTACTTCCAGTCCCAGATTTTCCATAAAGTCATATACATACTGTGCTGCAAAGTCATAGGATTCTGAGCCTGTAATTCGATTGGTAAGAGTTGTTGTTTGATCTCCAACGGAGATTTCTGTTTCGCCGGAAAGTTTTGCTACATAGTCCGCAAGCTTACTTTGGTTGACAGAATCAACCAGTTCTTGAATATTGATAACCTTTTCTTCCGTTATCACTATCTCCTGATTTGAGGAGTCTGCCTTGTTGTGGTTGTTACAGGCGGTTGTGCTGAGAAGCATACACACGTTCAAAGAAACAATGAGAAATCGTGAAATATTTTTGTGTATCATAAATTACCTCCTCATATAATCAAGTATTTTTTGTTGAAAACACGGGCTTTTTAGCCCTATATATCTCAGAGAATAAGCCGGAGTTATGAACATTTCCATGTATCAGGTACTGAAATAGCGGATGAAGGGTACACGAAATAAAACGTCTTTGATTTTCGCTTTACTGGCCTTGTATATACCCATTCCTCTATGGCAGCTAACCTCCTATATCCACCAGGATCAGCTCTGTCTCCAGAGATCCTAACTTCCTTCGTCCTGACTGTCCATAACCAGGGTGTCAGCTATGCTCCTTTGCAGGGTCTTGCCCTATGGTGATCATTCCTGCCGACTACTGGCTCATTCTTTGTATCGTTGATTACTGACTCGCTTCCTGTATCAGCACTGTGATCAGTGGACGTTATCTGTTACATTCTGCTTTGTTCAGTGACTGCCCAGATGGCAATCTCCTGTATGGTTACTTGTTACGTTTAGGCTGCCTGCAAATAAACTGCCGGTCTTTTGATATCGCTGAGCATCTTTTCTGGATCATAGTCCACACCTTTCGTCAGCATTGCAAAAAACACTCGCAGTAACTTTGCCGCTACAGCCATCAGTGACTGCATCTCCTTTAAGGGATTCTGCTTTCTGGTCGTGTAGTAGTAGTGCAGTTCACGAAATTCCGCATTCTTTGCTACAAGTGACATCGCAACCTCGAAGAGCAGATATCTAAGTCTCTTACGACCTCGTCTGCTTATTGTTGTCTCGCCCTTATGCTTACCGGAACTGTTTTCTACCAGTGCCAACCCTGCAAGTTTCTGCAGTTCTTTTGGGGTATCGAAGCGACTAATATCTCCAACTTCTGCAAGGAATCCAGATACTGTCCTGATTCCCACACCCTTGATTTCCAAAAGCTTTTCAGCCATTGGAATCTGTTTTACCAACTCTTCTATCAGAGCCATTACCTCCTGCAGACGTGTATTTCTGGATTCATAATCTTCCAAAAGCATTCGGATCTCCATCCTTGCAGATACTTCTCCTTCTTTGTTTCCAACACTGTGCTCTGCAGCCTCTACCAGGGTCTTTGCCCTCGCTTTCCCAACTGCACGAATCTTTGCATCTCGCCAGATCTGATTCACTCCATCGACACCTAACGTCAGGATGTCTTTCGGAAGTGGCGCCCTCTTAAGAATCAGCATTCCGCTTTTGGCATCCGGTTTTCCGTATACCGTCTTGTATTCGGGAAAATATATATTGAACCAACGACTGATCCGGTTCTGAATTCTTGTAAGTTCTCCCTGTAACTGAAATCTCATGTTCGATGCTGTTCTAAGATCAGCATAAATACCGTCAGGCAGATATGGGATCATATAGCGCCCCTCTCGAACCAGTCCTGCGATGACTTTCGGATCCTTACGGTCGTTCTTCGTCGGATGATTATCGTCGAGTTCTTTTGATTTTTTGACATGGTGAGGATTTACAAGTACCGGTTTCATTTCGTTATCCTGAAGGAACTTGCCGAGATTGAACCAATAATGACCTGTAGGTTCCATTCCCGGAACCACCTTATCCTTGCCATGCATTTCTTTGATGTCCAGGATCCATGCTTTCAATGTCACGAATCCAGCTTCTGTGTTACTAAATTTAAAAGGTTTCTTCGAATACTCGATACCTCTATAATCAAAAGCTCTGGCAAAGTGCGTTTCACTTCCGACATCGATCCCGAGTACCAAAGTTGTTTCTGTAATAGCTTCAATTTTTGTGTTCTATGTGTTAAACTTCATTATAGATACCTCTCTGTTCAATAAGATTTTACCAACTCGCCAAGTCAGTAGTCTTATTGTACTCTGAGGTATTTTTAATTTTCAACGTCCACACTTTAAACTATACAGGAAGCTCCTTTTGTATATTAATTTTGAATCTACATTAAATAAGTAGACACGATTTATAAACAGATGTACCATATACTAGGCACCAAAAGGAAGTATCCTTATGGCGAAAAAATAATTATAATGAGGATTTCAAACGAACTCTTGTCATAATGGCAAAACACAAATTTCTTTGATCAAAGAGTATGATGTTTCTCAAACTGCTCTTTCCAGATGGATCAAGCAATACTCCACTGTTAAAATATCTAATGGTAAAATTCTGACTGCTAAACAGATTCAGGAATTCTAGAAAAGAAATGCTCAGCTTAAGGAAGAAAATCGCATCCTAAAAAAAGTGATTGCCATCTTTACACCACACTCAAACAATGATTAAGCGCAGTTTATAAGCTTCAATTCAAACACAATATTAAAACCCACTGCCGTGTACTCAACGTAAACCGCAGCACTTATTACAAACATTTATATCCTCTGGCTTCTCCAAATCAAAATATCATACAAATGATTCTACACATTTACGCTGACTATGATAAACACATCGGTGCTTATAAAACCACATATTCTTTAGGCTATCTGACACCAGACAAAATGGAGGCAACATCGGAATTGCAAGGAATCTAGCCGTTCACAGAAAATATATTCAAAAATCGCGTCTTTTTTATTGATTTTAGTCCACTGGATATGCTTATGCTTAAATTATCTCAACTTTCTTTTTATCGCACAAATTACTGATAATCTGCCCTATATCTGCTCTTAATTCTTTGTATATCACTTTTCTTCTATATTGGGGTACAAGTACTATATGAAACTGACATCTATACTTAGAATGTGCTGTACTTTTTATTTCATTTTTCATGCCAAAAAACTCCTAATTTGTTTTAGTAATACAGTCGCAAGCCTTCATTCTAAAATTATAACTAGGAGATTTTATTTACTAAAGTATTTTATTTACCCCTAGCAGAACTAAGGGTTTTGTTAAGCTAATGCATCCAATAAAAAAGGCAGTGAGATTTTTTCATCTCACTGCCCAAAAAGCATTTTTGACTCTAAAAACGCTATGTCATCTATAAAATTCCCATTTTGGTTACTTCAAAAACACTGAGAGCCTTGATTTTACTCATCTTTCGTTTTGATCACGCATTCCATTTTCATTTCCTGAAAAGTATAATAAAACCAAGACTTCGCCTCAATATTTTTATCATTAAGGTGATGTCCTATTTCTATATATTATGATTTGTTTACCATGGAATGATACCATATAACCATACAGCGCACAATGCCCCTATGACTGGACCAAATGCTGGCACGACAGCATATCTCCAGTTGGAACTTCCTTTGTTAGCAATAGGAAGTATTGTATGTGCAATACGTGGTCCAATATCACGCGCAGGATTGATGGCATAGCCTGTCAAACCGCCCAACGACATCCCCATGGATACAATGATACCGAAAACCAGCAATTTATCTACTCCACCAGCAATATTGGGTACATTTCCGCTGCCTTTTATGGCAAACACAAGTAAAAAAGTTCCCATTGCTTCGCTGAATAGATTTCTTCCCCAATGTGGTACTGCTGGACTGGTGGAAAAAACACATAATTTTACTTTTGGATTTTCTGTTGCATCAAATTGGTCTTTGTATAAAATATAAACGCAAACAGCCCCGACAAACGCCCCTGACATCTGTGCAACAATATACCCAGGCACCATAGACCAGGAAAAACTGCCGTCAACTGCAAGGGCAAGCGTCAATGCCGGATTAAACGATGCTCCAGAAGCTGTACCAAATATGAAGGCAGGAATCAAAACAGCCAATCCCCATGCAATACAAATCTGTGTCGTACCAGCATTTTTCATGGCTGATTTTTCCAATGTCACATTTGCCACTACCCCATCACCTAATATAATCAAAATTGCTGTTCCCAGAAATTCCGCAATATACGGTAACATGCTACACGCCTCCTTACTCATTGCTGATATAAAAAATCTCCTATGATGTTTAAAGCATCATAGGAGACGAGTCAGATGTGTTTTTTTAAAATGACAGCATTACTGTAATGCTTTTGCAATTTCTGTAAAGATCACCCCTAATGCATAAGCTCCAGCGTCGGGGTATCCTAAACTTCTATCACCGACTGTACCAGCACGGCCCATTCTTGCTACAATATCTTCTGTTGCTTTTGCGCCAGCAACAGCTGCTTCTGCAGCTTTATAGAAAGTTTCTTTTACAGTCATATTGTCTTTTGCACATTGCGTCCATGCATCTGCACAAGGTACCAGAGCATCAATCAGCGTTTTGTCTCCAACCACTGCACCTCTGCCAAAAGAGCGTTCCCCTGTTGCCTGTATACCTTTTACCGCTGCCTGCATCATATCAGCAAACTCTGATACAGTCAGTTTTGTTTTTCCGTCTGTTTTCTTACCGGCAGCACGGAAAGCAGATCCCCAAATGGGGCCAGATGCACCACCGCAATATTCCATAATTACCATAGAACACGCACCCAAGAACTCCCCAATTGTACTTGTTTCATGCGCCATAATATCTGTCCATTCTCTTTTGAGTTGTTTGAAGCCTTTTGCAACACTCATACCAAAATCGCCATCGCCTGCATGTGCATCTAATTCGCAAAACGGTACTTCATTTTTGATAATGCATTCACTCATTTTGTCTACAATATAAATCATATTGTCTAATGCAATTTCATTTTCTTGGATGACTGCACAAGCCTCATCTGTTGCCATACCGTAGTCAACTTCTTTTCCTTCTTCGCTTTGTGCTTTCATATTCACATAAGGAATGCTTTCCACAGGCCCATTGACTTTCATTGCTGGTGCATCACTTTCGGCATCAATCCACTGCTTCAATTCATCGTTCATTTTCATCAGTGTTACAGATGCACCTAACATATCAATACTTGTCATATAATTGCCAACAAAAGTACGATAAATTTTAATATTCCGGTCTGACAGTACTTTTGCCACCGCATTATTCAGCAGATATAATTCCTGTAAAGGTGTGCTGCCAAATCCATTGACAAGCAATGTTACCTCATCATTTTCATTTGCCTTTAATTCTTCTGTCAGTGCAGAAATCATTCTTTCTGCAAGCTCGTCTGCACTTACAATTGCTTCTCTTTGAATGCCCGGTTCCCCATGAATGCCAACACCATATTCCATTTCGTTTTCGCCGATATCAAATGTTGGTGTGCCTTTCGCGGGTACAGTGCAAGAACTGAAAGCAAACCCAATACTTTTAACATTTGCAATTGCAGTTTCAGCTGCCTTTTTTACTTCTTCTAATGTGCATCCCTGCTGTGCAGCCGCACCAGCAACTTTATGTACCAAAACTGTACCAGCTACGCCACGACGACCTACTGTGTATAAGCTATCTTGTACCGCAATATCATCATCAACTTTTACATAATCAACGGTAATACCATCTTCAGAAGCAAGATATGCAGCATTCTTAAAATTCATCATATCGCCGCTGTAGTTTTTGATAATCAACAAGGTACCTTTCTGGCTAGCTGTTTCTTTAATTGCTTGATATACTTGGATCTGTGAAGGAGAAGCGAAAACATCTCCACACACAGCAGCATCCAGCATACCCTTTCCAACAAAGCCTGCATGTGCAGGTTCATGTCCGCTGCCGCCGCCACTGATCAGGCTGACTTTCTGTGTGTCAATTTCTTTTTTCTTGATGATTTTGTATTTTTGAATAAATTCCAGTTCTGGATGTGCCATTGCAATCCCATTGCACATTTCAATGACAACAGTCTCTGGACGGTTAATGATTTTTTTCATTGGAAAACTCCCCCTTACCTTCTCTTACAGCAAACCTTTTTTAAAGTTTTTCCCAATGATATCAGCTGCTTTAATTGCTGCTGCAACACTTTCTACTGTAACAGGGAAAGGCATTGCATATACGGATTCTTCAGGAATGCATGCTTTTTTCGCAACTTCCATGAGTTCTTCCTCTGTAATGCTGTCTACACCAATATCTTCTAAGCAAACAGGTAGACCAACGGATTGACAGAAGTTCAGAACTTCCAGCATCTCTTCCATAGGTGCGTTTTCCAGCGCAAGCTGTGCGATGGTACCAAATGCCACTTTTTCGCCATGGAAATATTTGTGTGTGCCTTCCAGAATAGTCAAACCATCATGAATGGCATGTGCCGCTGCCAGACCGCCGCTTTCAAAACCAAGACCAGAAAGCAGAATATTTGTTTCAATAATATTTTCCAATGCAGGTGTTACAACATGATTTTCGCATGCCATTTTTGCCTTTAATCCATCTTCCAGCAAAGATTCATAACATAAAGTAGCTAATGCAAAAGCCGCTTTTGTGCCTTTTGCTTCTCCACAGAAGCCTTCTCTGTATCCGCAAGGCAGACCTGCATTGACTTTTGTAAAAGATTGTACGTTTGCTCTTGCTTCAAAATAGGTAGATAATGCATCCCCCATGCCAGAAACCAAGAAACGTACTGGTGCATTTGCAATGACAGTTGTGTCAATCAAGATTACGCTAGGACTTTGCTTAAAATATGCGTAATCGTCAAAAGCACCTTCTGGTGTATACAATACAGCGGAATGACTGGTGGGGGCGTCTGTGGCTGCGATTGTAGGCACAATAATCAGTGCTTCGCCTTCCGCTACACATTTTGCAGTATCAATGGCTTTGCCGCCGCCCAAACCGATGGTACAACTGCAATTGGTTTCTTTTGCCAGTTGTTGCAGACGTGCCACTTCCTGACGAGAGCATTCGCCATGGAAACCACTTTCCACAAACTGAATGTTGAATTTCTTTGCAGTTTCATCTAATTTATTTTTTACACGATTTACATCATCAGAATGTGCAATCAACAGCGCAGAAGTGCCATATGTTTGCACAAAATATCCCAAATTTAAAATCTCATCCTCACCCTGTACATATTTTGTTGGACAAATAAATGCTTTTCTCATGAAATTCCCCTCCGTTTTTATGAATTTTTTCGTTGAAAGCATTATAATATAAAATTCATCCAAATACAGTGTGATTCAATACACTCTTTTTATAAATTTAAATAGTAATATTTTGACATTTGATGAAAAAATAATACTTTTTTGACAAATCAGTTATTTTTTACACATATTGGCACGACATTTTCGATACATTCCCGGTGTCATACCCGTATCTTTCTTAAATGTCTTGATAAAATATCCAGTTTCATTGAATCCTAGTGCATATCCTATGTTGCTTATTGACATATCTGTTGTTTCTAACCATTCTTTTGCCTGTTCCATTTTTCTACATGTCACATAAATGGAAAATTTCTCTCCTGTTTCTTTGACAAACAATCGACTCAAATAGCTGGTACTGACATTACAATATTGGGCCGTGTCCTGCAAAGTAACATGCTCCAATTCCTTTGCAATATAATCTTTTGCTTTGGCAATGATTTTATTTTCTTGATGTATCATTGCTTTTTCGTTTGGACTGTCTTCGCTCGGATACTGCTTTTCATTTTCTTGTACAATAATATAATTGCAAATATCATAAAGCATATAAGAAATCATGTGTATTTGTGCATAATCCATTTTAGGTACTGCTTGGAATTCTGCTTGGTATTTTTGCAAGCGTTCTGCAATAGCTTTATTGTCTGGCAAAGTACATATTTTTTCAATCTGACTGTCTTCTGATTTCACCTGCCCAATCATAACCGCACCTAAATAAGTATCGTGAAATACAATTGGAATTGCAACATCAATCAAGCCAAAACAACATTCATAAATGTATGGACGATTTTCGCGCACAGCCTCTGCACCACCACGAGAGTCACATTTTTCGCAATATTGCCCTAATATATTATCCTGACGTATTTTTCGACAAAAATCACAACAACAACTATGCTGACTGAGCGGTTTTCCTTTATAATCCACCATAATAATTGCCATACCTGTTGTTTTTGCTAAAGATTTCTGTACTGCTTCCCATTGTTTAATTGCAAATACACTTTCCATCTTGATACAATTTTGTTTTATTTGTTTTCCTATCCCAAACTATCACTCTTTTCTTGTTTATTCCTTCCTTAGCCAATCTGTACACCTGATTTAATATACATTTCATAGATCTGTTTATTTTTATAATATATTTCTTTTGACAGTGGTATTTCTTTGTAGATGCAAAAATTGCTTCATGAAATGCCTAAAACCTTATACACCTTTGAACTAGACATTTATGGTCATTTTTATTTTCAAGCCATATTCAGAACTGTTTGCTTCAAAATTGAAAAGGCTCCAAAAAACACATAAAATTTTGAAAACACGGCTATTTATCTTCTGCAGGTATTCTTACTGTTTCCATCAATATATTTATATCAAATTCATTATTTGTTTTATTGAAACATTCACATCAATAAATCATGAAAGCATCATTTAAAATATTTTTATAACTCCACCTGGATGTTAATTGAATATTGCTTTTTACTGTTATATATGCCATGAATACACTCATGTTCATTATTCTACCACATAGCCCAGTACAAAATCAAAAAAAAATGCATGTGTTAGTGGCTTTTTCAACTTTAAAACCACCGCTAACGTTTTCTCTACTATTGTTTACAATGTCTTCTCAATTGCAATTTCAGGTTTGAATGCCACCTTTATTTTCGAGGTGATCTATATTAAAAAAGTAGACACTTGATGCCCGTCACTGCTGTTTCTTTAATTTCTTCTTTTGTAAACTTCTGTGACTCATAAAAAATTTTGTGTATGTGTCCAGTTCCTTCTCGCTCAATGATGTCATGTTTCCTTCCCAGTAACCGCATCAAACAAAAAATCACCCTCAAAAACCACTGAAAGCCTTGATTTTACTCGTCTTTCGGCTATGTCATCTATTTTGATCACTCATCCCATCTTGATTTCATAAAAAGTATGCCTGATGAAGCTGGTTGCCCCTTGGCGTAGGGGTATTTTTTAAAAAGTGTTGCTCATTGTTTCTCTAAATATAGTGGAAACAAAAAAATCTGGAATGGGTGTTTACTCTTGCCATTCCAGATTTTTTTCTTTTCATTATGTAATAATGTTAACCTTTTCGTATTGCGTCTTTAATAATTCAAATAAAATACTCATATCTCATATTCAGGATATATTCCGTCCAATAACTTGACTAATATATTTTTAATCAAAGTATTAGCTTGACACTTATTTCCGATTTTTCCTAATTCTAATAATTTTGTCTACTTTATTGACTATAGTCCATGTTTATTAAGCTAAAGCACCTAATAAAAAGAAGTCCATAACAGATCATCAATCGTTACAAACTTCTATAGATTTTTAAACACAAACATTGTAATGTGTGATTGGTGAAAAATTGGCTTATACTGAGCTGGATTTATTTCTCTTTATATTCAGAAATCAGTTCTTCCGTAAGATATTCATCGCTCATACAGTGCAGATCAGACACCCCTTCACTAATTAGTCGATAAACAGTTGAACGATAAAAAAAACTTAAGGCATCATCTAAAGATAGGTTTTCTTTTTCCGAAAAACGCTCGATAATTCGAGCATATTTTTTTTGCAATAAAATGGGGTTGGCGGTCAAATCTGTTCACTCCCTTCATAGTGCAGATATTCATCAAGCACTTTCTGTGTTCGAAAACATATTTGTAAATTAGGCTTTTCATAGCGCAGGCGGCGAATGGCTTCACCTTTCTCTATCAGGTTATCAAAATAAAGTTCGACGGTATTAAATACCTTGTCATTGGCAACACCACCAATCACAATATCATAATCTGTCGTATCATTTCCAGTTCTGCATTTCAAAATGAAGTCAAGCCATTCTTCGGAATAATTTTCGAATTTCAAAATCTTAAGTTCCTGATAAGCCTTTTCATCAAAGATATAACGAGAAACAATTCCTCTTTTGCCACGGCGCTTGAATTTTTCACACCACTTCACTGCCTGATCGTAAAGAGGCGTTGTGTAAAAGCCACATCCAAAATCAACATTTTTTCTGGAATGTACTAAATCTGGATTTTGAATCTCTAGATAGGAGCCATGATATAAAATCATAATTGAATACCCCTTTCTTCCATCAAGCTGATAATATCATCTACAATATAGTCCTTACTTTGTGTATGAAGCATCTCATACTCTGGTATGATATAGCTATTTAAAATATCACTTTTTTCAGTCAACATCTGATAAATTTCTTCGGCATTTTTTCCCAACCTGATGGCAATATTTTCAATACAAAATACAGCAAATTCCAGCTCATCTATTTTTGTTATTTTAGCGTTATCTAACATAGTTGGAACACCTCCTGTTATTTATATTCAAAATAATTATAACATCATGAAATGGAAGATAAATAATCCTATTATGGATAAATGGTTCATTTGATGTAGTCAATTCTTTATCATATATAGTTACTTGTATATCTTGATAAATAGCTGATTTTTTCTCATACTTGTTTTTATGCCGATTTTACTAGATTATAAATGACCATAACAGGAAATAAGAAAATTAAAAATGTAATTTTTAAAATAGTCTTCATTGCTATACACCTCTTTGCTAACATTTTTTGATTTTAGTCTATAAAAACTAATGGAAATTATAAATCACCAAAATAGTCCCTATATTCACAAAATTGCACAGTATTAAAAAAATCAGCCTCCACTCCAGGTTTTATTTCATGAGTGATTACTTCATTATAAAGTCTATCTGTTTCCTTAGAAAGATTTGACCAACTATTTTTAATTTCTCCATAAAATGTATCTAAATTCTCAAAATACGCATCATAACTAGCTTTCTTTTCAAAATTCATTTTTAAATCATCAAGAGTCTTCTTGATATCTAATGGTTCACCTACAGAATCCGTACCATTATATAAATAGTGCTCTATATTACAAAATCCTTCATTCCAAATGTCCGCTACAATATAATTATATGCGTTATGCATAACTTCGGATGGCTTTAATTCACGAATTAGTACGATTTTACTATCCCAATCCCATTCAACCTCTAAACAAAAACTTTCTGAGATGGCTCTAACTGGAACCATTGTTCTTCCTTGAATCACTTGAGCTGGCGAATCTAATGTAACTGGTTTATTATTGACATATAATATATTGTCGCCTATTTTAATCCGAATTATTGTTGTTCCTCTTTTGGCAATAATTGTTTTTGTCGCATCATCCCATTGAACTTCTGCCTGAAGTTTTTCGAATATTGCTCTCATAGGCACCATAGTTCGATTATTCACGATTTGTGGTGGTACATCAAATTCAATATTTGCACCATCTACCTTTACTTGAATAGAGTCTGCTGCATATGTTGAAGAAAACATTCCAAAAACCATGGTAGCAGACAATACAAAAACAACAGCTCGTTTTTTCATAAAATCACGCCCCCTTTTTATTTCAATTTAACAAACATCGCATATCAAGTCAACTTAATTATTTATAAACTTTGAATCCAATTCAGATATTTATACCCAAAATATGCCTTATCTTAATCTGTGCTCATCATTTTGCCATATGGTCTTATACAAAATCAAAAACTTGATACATTTGTTGGTGGTTATTTACAACTTGGAAACAACCACCAACTTTTTCTCCTTCATCACATATTTAATATTCCGGAAGCATTTCTACAACTGTAATTCCTGACTTGAATACTACCTCTATCTTCCTTGCATTTACCACGTTGATATTCTGAATCAGCTGGCGCACCAGCTTATCGTCGTATTCTGTCAGTACGCAGTTTGTTTTGTCTATAAAATCCTCGATATCTTTCATCTTTCTGCTCTTCTCACCTCTACTTGCTACTTTGATCTGCTTCATTTCCAGCGCTTCTATCTGTTCTGTGATCGCTTGACAGCGTTCCTCAAAGGCGGTTTCATCGCCGTTCTGCTGGGCTTGCTGTTGTATCAGCTCTGCCATAGCCTTCTGCAAGTTTTTCTTTTCTTCAGCATATTCCGAATCCTCTGTGCCATGTGTCAGAGCTGTGACTACATTTTTTCTGAATGTCTAAACGAAGTCACCTTTGTTTTCCAGCACTTGATTGATGGCGTGTAAAACTGCCCTATGTAATACATTTTCCTCTATGGTTGGGGAGTCCTTACAGTATCTTGTCCCATTTCTCAGTCTGTTTTCACATCTCCATACGGCTTTCTTTTCCCCGTACTTAGACCAGATTTGTCTGCGGTACTCACATCCGCACTCTTTGCAAATGGTAATCTTGGATAAGGCATATTTTCCGCTATGCTTACCCTTTGATTCCGTTTCCTTTTTGCTGGATTTCTTATATAAATTTGCTCGTTGGTGCAGCTCTTCCTGGACTTTATAGAATACTTCTCTTGGTATGATCGCTTCATGCGCATTTTCCAAATAATATTTTTGAAGCTCCCCTTGATTCTCTTTTCGTGTTTTAGTCAAATAATCTATTGTAAAGGTCTTTTGTGCCATGGCATCACCAATATACTTTTCATTAATCAGGATTGTTCGAATTGAATTCACGTTCCATTCTGTATTGCCCCTGATTGTTTTGATACCCTTTTCTTTCAGTATGCGGGCAATACTGTTCAGACTTTCCCCTTCCAGATATTTTCCGTAAATCAAGCGGACTATTTCTGCTTCTTCTGGTATGATATGTAGCTGCCCGTCTGTGCCTTTTCCATATCCAAACATTCTTCTGACCAGCATCTCTCCTTTTTCATACTTTCGTTTTAATCCCCATTTTACGTTTTCACTGATATTTCTGCTTTCTTCCTGGGCTTGGCTACTGAGTATGGTAATCAGCAGTTCTCCTATGGATTCCAGTGTATTGATATGCTCTTTCTCAAAGTAGATAGCGATATTTCGTTCTTTCAGCTTTCGAATACAGGACAGGCAGTCTACGGTATTTCTGGCAAATCGACTGATGGATTTTGTTAGGATCAGGTCAATATCTCCGTCCTTTTGCAGGCATCTTTCCATCATGGCATTGAAGTTATCCCTTTTTTTCATATCCGTTCCAGAGATACCGTCATCGGCATAAATCCCTGCTAACTGCCAACTGGGGTTTTCTGTAATCAGCTTGGTGAAATATGCCACTTGTGCTTCATAGCTGGTTTCCTGGTCTTCTTGTGCAGTACTGACTCTGCAGTATGCGGCAACATGGATTCGTTTTACTTCCTGTTTCTTCGTTGTATTGATATTGATCTTCGGCGGAATGACTTGGACTTTTCGTTCATATGTAATACTCATAATACGCACCCTTTCTTTATCATAGTGTTTCCGTCATCGTTGCTCCGTTTTTCAGTGTGAATACCACTCTGCCATCTTTGTATACAGTAATTATTTGGGTTATCATATCGAACAAGTCTTTGTCGAATGTTTTTTCTTCCGGCTGTTCTTTGTACTGCTGAATCAAGTCTTCTATTTTCTTTGTGTAGTATGCTGTTCCACCATCATCTGCATCTTCGTACCGCAAAGATGCTTTTTTGTAGATCAGCTCCAGCAATCCATTTTCATTGGTATAGTAGCCGTATGCTGGATTGGGCAGCATGTAGGTACCATTCAAAAATCTTTTTTGTATGCTCCATTTCTGGTTTGAGGAAATACTTTCTGATTCCGCCTGTGCTACAGATGAATAGATGGAAAGCAGCAACTCGCTTTTTTCTGATAGTGTATAGATTCTTTCTTTTTCAAAATACACATCGATTTGTTTTTTCTTAAGTTCCCTGACAACCTTGATACATTCCACTGTGTTTCTGGCAAATCTGGATATGGATTTCGTACAAATGATGTCAATCTCTCCCGCTTCACAGTCTTCCAGCATACGCATAAAATCTGTTCTACCTTTTTCCTTGGTTCCACTTTTACCATAGTCCGCATAGATGCCTGCGAAATTCCAGCTAGCTTTGCTGCGAATCATATTTTCATAATACTCCAGCTGGGATTCATAAGAGCCTTTCTGGTGTGGAATATTGGTACTGACTCTGCAATAAGCGCAGACGTTTTTGGGCTTTTGATGTCTCGTTTCATTAGCTGTAATATCTATCCGTTTTACTTTTTCTTTCATGGTATTCCCCCTTTTTTCAAGCAAAGGATACCTGTTTTTCAGTGACACATCTACTATTTTTTTCATAAAGTTTGGCTCCTGTTGGCTGGAATGTTTGCAGATTCAAACAATCTATTCTGTAGTATTCTTCTTCTGTAATTAGATTTCGAAACAGCATTCTTGTCAATAACTCCTTAGAAAGTTGATATCTGATTTCGCTTTGTATCTGATCTTTTGACATTTGTAGTCCTCCTTAATTTTTACTTGATTTTTATAGACTTTCATCAGCAAACAACCAATTTCCTAATGAAAACCTATAAATAAGAAAAAGCAATATAAACTGTGCTTGGCTGCACACATAGGCGTTTCACCTCCCCCATCATGCGGGCTGCCGTCCTTGCGATGTCTGGGACTCGGCAGAAGTATCATTATCCCTCTGTTTTGGTCGTGGCATTTGATCCCGCCAAAAGATCATTCCCATACAGTAAAAATCGCTCGGATCATTCTTGCTTCACATCCTGTTGATCGTCATGGCGCACTGCATGGTACTGCTTATCCCTTTCGGGCAAAACAGAGTAACGTATTTATATTGCCTGTATGTAGTTTTCAAGGTACATTGAAGGGAAAGAAAAAACCTCTTACTGATAAGCCGAAAAATGAGGATGTTTGCCCCGCTTTTTTTGAAAATTTTTGAAGAAAATTTTCAAATGAAAAATCCCCTCACTTATAAGCCGAAAAAATGTACCCTTTAACAACCAATTTTGAAAATTTTGTGCAATTTATTTTGTTTTTTTCAAAATCCACTTTTGCGTCTATTGGTTGCCGTTGTCTTACCTAATTTTTGTTTTTGGGTATGTAGTTTCAATACAAATAAAAATCCTTCATATATCAGGTCACTACGAAGGGGTTTAATGCAAAAAACTTTTTATTTTTTAAACTTTCAGCTATATGAACAATTTATTTGATGATGAAAGGCATATTTTTTATATAAAATTATGCTAAAATCATATCTCCTGCATAATCTACAACAAAGTAAAATAATGTGTTTTAGCAAATAAAAAAACAGCTTCAAATCCCATTGCCTAGGGTTGAAACTGTTTATAAAACATAAACTTATATAAAGTATTCTAAATTCTCAAAACACAAATCATTTCAATTGGTCTTTTAAAGCTATCTTCTAATCTTCTTTATTAAATTCCAAAATATCTTTTTTATTTAATTTATATTGCAATTTATCTTTTTCCATCTTGTATAGATTGATTTTATTGGAAGAACAATAGCCTTTAACTTCTCCCTCAAATTCTGGTCTTACTGCACATCCCAAAATAATTGAACTTGGTCGAATCATATCAAGCAAAGCTCCTTTGTCTTCGGCATTCCACTTATCACCGCAAGCCCCTTGGTCCCGGATAATTCTCCATTCTTTTTCATATCTCCATTCTGGTGACTTTGAAGTAAGACTTTGAATAAAAAGTTTCCATGTATCCTTTTCAATACTTTGCGGATCAAAAAAATCAAAACAAGTTTTTTCTTCAGAATATATTACAGGAACTGCTGTAAACCTTAAACTTCTATTTATTTCCAACAAATCGTACTCTACACAAAATCCACGATGATTATTTGCATAATGAGCCCACATTAGCAAAGAATCTTTCAATTCACTAAGACAAGATACACCTGTTGTATCTTTTAAACTGTCAAATTCAGTCTGCAGTTCTTTCATATTTTTCTTAATTATTAGTTGTAAATTTTTCCATGCATTACTTCCAGGAAGAATCCTGCTATTACCTGATAATAATTTCAAAGCTTCATTAAAAACCTTTTTCTCATCAATGGAAATACCGCAATCAAATACATCATTAAAATTGCATGGTGCAGAATACCACATTTTATTATTTTTGACTGCATCAAGGTTTTTGGGTGTATCTCTATAATATTTGTATAAGAAAGCCGATGCGTAGCATGTATAATAATATCCAACTTTCTCAACGGCATGTTCTCTTTCTTTCCCATCTTCTGTCATCGCAGTAATCATCTCTTTATGTAATGCTATTTTCCATTCATCTTCTTTTTTTGGTTCTTTCATCTTACACCTCGTTTCAACTGGATGCACAAAAATTTTCCATATTTTTTATTAACTATTCTGCTGTGCCTCACTTTTGATTTGTCTTAAAATATCATCCGATAGATTTATTCTTCTCTTCAGCTATTTTCATGCATAATATAAATCAACTCATATGAATTTTAAAAAATTAATCTTCCCATATTCTTCATTCTCGCAACTTATAATTTTCTGAATTTCCTTAAGATTATCATCATCTAACTTATCATTGTGTTGTAATATTATCCAAGTATCAAATACTTTATATGTGCTGATATACATATTTTTCCATTCTAAATTGGTATTACTTCCATCCACTAAATATATATTAAATTGATTAGATATATACGCTCTAATTCGATGCACCGGAGTAATGCTTGTTGCATATTCTAAAATATCATCCTCAAAATAAAAATGAGAAATTTTCGCCCCTAATTTTAATATTTTAAAACACAACTTTTCATATATATTCAAAATATGTATTTGTCTTTCTATATCCTCTAATGCGCTAACATCAAAATATTGACAACGCACAACATCGTATGTAGCACTATTAAGTTCTTCTTGGTCTAAAAAATACTGAATAAAATCTTTATAGAATGTCGTTTGTTTTATTCTCTTTGCAACATCAAAATCATATAATTCTTCAAATACTCGCAAAGGGATAGGTTCTGCCATAGGATCAAAATGGATGTGCTTTTCTACTTCTGAATCACATAGCGCAAATGCCAATGGATCTAAAACTATATTCATCAACAATAACATTCCAATTGCTTGTTTCAGCAGTTCTACGAATAAACTTGTTCTTTGGGTGATTAATTCTTCTTTTTTCCAAGGATAAATAAAAAATGTATCAAATCCTTGCTTGTGTATATATTTATTTGCCTTTTTCAGCAATTTATCATAGGTATCAAATACTTCTGGAATAGCAGACTTTATTTCTAAATATGCATTATTAGTTTCTTGTAAATATCCTTAATTTTCTTATCAGAAGGAAATCTTTCTTTTGCTTTCCATTTTTTAAGCTTTTCATTATCTTTAGATAAACAAAGCACATTGTTTAGATTTTCATCATCTTCAGATAAATAAAGCATATTGTTTAAATTCTCAATGCTTTGGCGCACAGAATAAAATGCACAATCAAAATACCCATCTTCGTATAAAAATACTGCATGTTTCAGTAATTCCACTGATTCACTCATAAAACTGTTACAAAACATTTTGTCAGCCATTCCTGTTGTAGGGAAAAGAAATCTCAGATATTCCATCAGTTTATCATGGTCAGGCAGTGTAGTTTTGATAAGATATTTACGGTCTTGATCGTCCATTATTTTCTTCCAATCCTCTTTTTCCACAAAAGCACCCCCAATAAAAATATAATTCACACTTTATTGATACTTACAACACTTTAAACAGGTTTATCTTCAACTATTTTCTAAAAGCTATGCTCTATCCCTACAAAAATATTTGCTTATGTATTTTTAAAACCATTTGAAACCTTTATACCTTCATGCAATTTTTGACAATGATTTACTCATTCTTTGTATGATTTTTTTCAAAATCAAGCTTTGCACAACCGCTGTTGGGTTTCTTTCCCTTCTTTTCTATAGAAAAAACCATTTCTTTGATATACCAATTATAATTAGTAAAGTATTTGCGGATAAGAATATATAATTGCAATTTATTTTTAGCGTCAATTTGCGCTGCTTTTTCTCTTGCCAAACCAATCTGTTCTTCTATTATCTTTGAGTTGCTTTTTAATAAGCCCTCAATCTCTGTTATCCTTTGCTTGTTTAAGAATATGTTGTTTGATAATGAAGTGATTTCATTATTGTACTTTATTTCTTCAGTTGTATAGGAACCTATTGGATTTATAATTTGAGATTTTCTCAAGGCTACTATTCGTTCATTTTCTATATTGATTTGCTGCAACCTTGACCTTTCCTCTATCAGTTGTTTACTTTGGGCGGCTGTATTCAACGCTATTTCAAGATGCCTTAAAACACTACGACATTCTTCATCTATAACCATCATTTCTTTTTGAATATCAGTAGCAGATTTTACCAAAGTACCATATGTTTTTATTTCACACATGGAACAATTTTCGCATGGGGTTCTGTCATCAAAAATCTCCGAATTAAATTTTATATTATTGACAGAAGAAATAACCTCTTTATATAGCCTTAAATAATCATTTCTCATTTCAATATAGTCATCATTTTTATTTAACATATTTGAAACTGAAAACAGAAAATTCTCCAAATGATTATATGTAGTTGCAAGTACAGCGCGTTCTGCTTCCATTTTCCGATTCAAATTATCCTGCACTTTTAATGAGGTTTGAAGATTATTATTTTCAATGTTCAATTTTATTTGTAAATCATGGGCTTCTTTTTGGTTTCTATTGGTGTTTTTAATAGTGTGACAAAATGTAACTATTGCTATGAGTCCAGCAATTATAGAGCCTATCATCCCGCCTGCAAAGTTTATCCAATCGTTTCCACTTGCATTTTTATATGCAACAAGACCATTGAACAAAACAAAAATTCCAACGCAGGAAAATAGAATTAATGCTAAGATTAGTAAAGCATAAATAACTTTTGATATCTTATCTTTCATAAAGTTCCATCCTCATCATTTCATCAGTATGTAATTTATTTCAATCGCTCACACAACGGCAACAGCCGTTCCAATTTTTCTACAATGCGTTTTTGCTCGGCGAGGGGTGGCAGGGGTAGCAAAACTTTAGTAAGTTCTTTTTGATTTATTTTGGGCATTTTCACACGACTGGACATCGCATCAGCAATCTGAACATTATATCCATCAGAAAGCAGGTAATAAAGCACATACTTTTTATTCAGAGTAGTATTAAGCGGGTACATATCTGCACTACACAATCCGTCAAATGGAGCAATTACAGCTTTTCTCAAAAGCGGACGAATTTTAGAATAGATAATTTGTCCCTTTTTAAACAAATGATTAGCACTTGCAACTTTGTCCTCTCTAACAGTACGACATTCAAGCAAGCGTCCCGTTCCTTTTTCAATATTATCAGGAGCTATATGCATGTATTCAGCATATTCCGAAGGTTGTACTAAGTTAGTTGCAATATCAATAACAAATAATAACCTCACCCACTTCCAACTTTCTGGAATATCAAAAGGCTTTTCTTCCTCTGTGATTTCAGGCAATGGCTTTTCTTTTTTGATTTTCTTTTCTGCAATCAATCGCTGTTTTTCTTCTTGTATTTTTGCAAAAAGTTCCTCTGCTGTGCCTTCTTCTGCTCGCTGCTCTACCAGCTTACCTTGAATGGCATACTGCAAAAGTGATTTTTTCATATCCTCCGGAAAACGGCTGTTGAACTTTTCCAGCTTGCTCCATGCCTGCTCATAGCGGTCGATATAGGGCAATAGTTCCTCAATTTTGGCAACAATCCGCTTTTGCTCGGCAAGGGGTGGGAGGGGAATCAATACTTTCACAATATTCGCAACCGCAAGTCCTGGTTGGGCTGTTGCTGTCGCATATTGGTTTAGATTCAACGCTTTCAAAAAATATCCACACCACAAAACATCTACTATATTATAATGGTCTACTACAACAGCATGTTCTGTTGCATAAAATTTTCCATCAGCTAAATTGATATTTCCACAAAGTGCTCCTTGCCTTCCTATAAGTGCAAAATGACCTTCTCTATTATAAGTAGATACAAATCCTCTTACTCCATTACCTCCAAAACATAGATAAGGGTTCTGTGCGGATTTCTTTTCATATATATTAGCTGATGTAATATTTTTTCCTGCTTGTAATCCAAATATTTCCCCAACTCTCACCCACTTCCAACTCTCTGGAATATCAAAAGGCTTTTCTTCCTCCGTAATTTCCGGCAATGGCTTTTCCTTTTTGATTTTCTTTTCCGCAATCAATCGCTGTTTTTCCTGCTGAATCTGTGCAAAAAGTTCTTCTGCTGTGCCTTCTTCTTCTCTCTGTTCCACCAGCTTCCCCTGTATAGCGAGCTGTAAAATACTGTTTTTTAATTCCTGTGGTGTCATTCTATTTTCCCTCCCAGCAAAGAGGTGATTTCATCCAGTACCCTGTCAATCTCTGCATTGAGTGAAGCTCTTTGCTCCTCATACCTTTGAATCAAGTCCATAGGAGCCAGTATTTCTTCTTCCTCATGTGGGTAGCCGCACTGGTCGAGATTGTAGCCTAATTCCTCTGTTAGTTGTTCTACTGTGAACTTCTTCGCCTTGTCAAAGCCTTCTTCTGTGATTTCCTTCCGATTATCCCACCAATCCAGCACAGGCTGGAAGTGTTCTAGTTTCATAGGTTTCGTTTTAGAAAAATGTTTGTATCCTTCCGGCATATCCAGACGATAGAACCAAGTTTCTTTTGTGGGGTGCGTATTGTCAAAAAACAATATGTTTGTAGTAATAGAAGTGTATGGAGAAAATACGCTGCTTGGTAAACGAATAATGGTATGGAGATTAAACTCCCGCAGCAGTTTTTTCTTAATACTCACTTTAGCGTTGTCGGTTCCAAACAAAAAACCGTCAGGCAAAATGACCGCCGCACGTCCGTTTTGCTTCAGGCGGTACATAATCACCGACATAAACAAATCTGCTGTTTCACTGCTGGCAAGGTCAGTCGGAAAGTGATTTTTCACATCTGCCTTTTCTGAACCACCATAAGGCGGATTCATTAAAATCACATCTACCCTATCCTCTTCTGTATAGTCCAATACATCATGCAGTAATGTATTATCATGGAACACCTGCGGCACATCAAGCCCATGCAGTAAAAGATTGGTGACACATAACATATAAGGAAACTGCTTTTTCTCAATACCATAGATAGAATGGCTGTATGCTTCTTGGTCTTCTGTGGTATCGACCAGTTTTTTCAGTTCTTTCAGCCAGCTAACAATAAAGCCACCAGTGCCACAAGCAAAATCTGCCATAGTTTCACCAATCTGCGGCTTGATTACCTGTGCCATAAAATCCGTTACCGCACGAGGGGTGTAAAACTCACCAGCAGAACCAGCGCTTTGCAGTTCTTTCAGTATGGTTTCATAAATCTCACCAAAGGCATGGCTTTCCTCATAGTCACTGAAATCCAGCTCGTCAATGACATTGATTACCTGACGGAGCAATACACCATCTTTCATATATTGATTGGCATCAGCAAATGTAGTCTGCACAATGGCTTTTTTAATCGGTGTCGAAGCATCTACTGGAAGTTTTTTCAAGGTTGGAAATAGCCTATTATTGACAAAATCCAGCAGTTTATCACCGGTAAGGGCTGTACCAGATTTATCATCCTGCGCCCAGTTCTGCCAGCGACATTCTTCTGGAATAATAGACTGATAATCCTCGTCTTCCCATTCCCAATCCTGTTCTTTTGCATCATACACTTTCAAAAAAAGCATCCATGCAATCTGCTCAATGCGCTGGGCATCGCCGTTGATACCCGCATCGTTTCGCATAATGTCACGCAAACGCTTTACAAATCCTGTCAAATTACTCATATCAAATTACCTCATCTGTATAAATTTCCTGTTCCAATTCCTGCACTGCTTTGAGGTATCCTTCTTTGCCGCCAAAATAACTGGCAATCTTTGCTGGTTTCCCTAGCTTTTGAAATGGATCAAGCTTCAAAACTTCTGTTTTCTCAATTTCATAAATACCTGTATTCATATATTTGTCTAACAATGCTTCCAAAACCTCTTTCGCAACACCACTGTATTTGCTGAAAAAATCACGTTTTTTCACGTTATTAGCTCTTTCTTTTCGTGTTAATGGCTTTTTGTCAAAAGCGACATGGCAAATAAAGTCAAAATCATCTACTTCCGTCATATTTTGGTCAGCTTTCAACAATTCTAAATCAATACCACGTTCACGCAGCAAGTTACGAATTTTTTCTTTCTTTTCCTGCGCAGACCATTGATGAATAAAGTTATCCAAAGAAGCATATTCCCCTTTGATATTTTCTTTTGTGTAGTCCACAATGCTTTCCTGCCGCAATAGTTTTCCATTGGCATCATACACCGATACTGTTTTATGAATAATCTGCACCTTACAGCCATTTTCGTCTACAATTGGTTTATACTTTGGTTCTAGTGGTGGTTCTGATATGCCTTCGCCTTCTGGTGTGTCTTTTGTGCCAGAAGGCTTTGCTCCTGGTGTAAAACCCTCATGGATTTCGATTGGTCCATCCCATTCTGGATCAGCAAACAAACGTGTTACATTACGGAAATCCATCACTACAAAATGTGTCTTGCCTTCTTTTTCCCTCAAACGAGTACCACGCCCGATAATCTGCTTAAATTCTGTCATAGAACCAATCATTTCATCCAATACAATGAGCTTTGTCATTTTACAATCTGCACCTGTAGACAGCAATTTAGAAGTGGTTGCAATCACAGGATATTTTTCAGAAACAGAAAGGAAATATTCTAACTTTCTTTTCCCATAATCATCACTGCCTGTAATACGTACTACATAGTCTGAGTTTTCTTTGACCATATCATTATTCAAATTCACAAGAGCCATTCGCATACGTTCCGCTGCATCTTCCGTGGCACAGAACACGATTGTTTTTGCCATGCGGTCTGTGCTTTTCAAATATTTTGTAATTTCTTCTGCCACTTGCTGGATACGATCTTTTATGATGATATTATAGTCATAATCGCTATTGGTATAAATACGATCGGGAATTTCTTCGCCATTGATGTCCTTCTGTCCCTTTCGCGGACGCCAGCCTTCTCCAATGTTTGTTCTTATTTGTATCACCTTAAAAGGTGCAAGGAATCCGTCCTCAATGCCTTCTTTCAAACTATATGTATAAATCGGTTCTCCAAAATAACTCAGGTTTGAAATATATTTTGTTTCCTTTGGTGTGGCTGTCATACCAATCTGGGTAGCAGACTGGAAATATTCCAGAATCCTCCGCCAGCGGCTTTCCTCTTTCGCAGAACCCCTATGACATTCGTCTACAATGATAAGATCAAAAAAGTCAGGAGAGAACAACTCTCTAAAATATTCCTTATCATCATCTCCCACCAGCTGCTGATACAACGAAAAATATACTTCGTAGGAAGTGATTGTACTTTTATCATCTTTTGCCACATTGATTTTATGGGTAACTTTTTCCAGCGGTGCAAAGTCCTGCTGGATCGACTGATCGACCAGCATATTTCGGTCAGCCAGATACAGAATTTTTCGTTTTAAGCCACTTTGCAGCATTCGATACACAATCTAGAAAGCAGTATAGGTCTTTCCTGTTCCTGTTGCCATAACAAGCAAAAGCCGCTGCTGCCCTTTTACAATGGCATCTACAGTACGATTGATCGCAATACGCTGATAATAACGAGGAGGATATGTATTCTGACTGGTATAATAAGGCTGTTCCAATATGGTTTCTTGTTTGGGTGTCAAGTTTGACTCCTGCTTATATCTGGCTACCAGTTCCTGCTCTGTTGGAAACTCGTCCAAGCCAAACTCACGCTCTTGACCTGTAAGAAAATCGTGCTCCACAAAACCATCGCCATTGGAACTGTACGCGAAAGGTACATCCAGCATTTTGGCATAGGTCATTGCTTGCTGCAAACCATAAGAAACGCTATGTGTATTGTCTTTCGCTTCTACAACAGCAATTGGATTATTGGCACTCAGATATAAAATATAATCTGCTCGCTTTGGCTTTTCACGAAACACAAAATTTCCTTTCAGATTGATTTTGCCATCAGTGATTCGTGTTTCCATTGTGATTTTATCTTGGCTCCACTTGGAAAGAATGGCTGGGGTAATATATTGGAGCTTGATATCTTCTTCACTCATTTGGTGTTTTGGTAAAATCGGACTCATTTCCATTCCTCCTTGCTTTGATCTTCTATTGCGCTTCCATGGTTAAATATAAAAAGCTGACTATTCCCATTCTTCTTTTCCGTTCTGCCAGCAGAATAAGAATGATAATATCGTTTCAGATATTTTTTTCGTTTTCTACAAATTTCGATATGCTCTATTATATCACAGAATGAAAATATCGTATAGAATCAGAAACTAAGATATGTATACAGAAAAGGAATTCATTTTTCTTTTCTGTATACATATAACTGTTATATTGAATGGTTCACATTCACAGCTCTTTGTGAGCCATACCATGAATCAGCAAAAAGGCAGACCTCTCCCGTCAAAAGCCTTACTCTGTTTTAAAAATTTTCTACCCCCTCTTTTTCAAAAGAAAATGACTGCGTTCTGTTTGTCAGCTGAACCAAACAGATAGCAGTCTTTTCTTTTGCATAGAAAAATAATTTATCTTTTTCACGCAGCGGATGTGAAGTCTGCGTATGGCGTCCTCATGATATTGGACTATAAAATTTAAATTTCATTCTTCGTCACTCCTTTGATATCTTACGGCAGCCTCCATAGTTAGAATACCATTGATTTTTTTCACTTCATTGACGCAGCGGATATGCAGCCTTCTCATGGTTGCCTCATCCATGTCATTGATAGCAGCAAGCATACTTTCCAGCTTTGCCATCTCCACTGCGATTTTGAAAAGCAAACGAGCCAAACGGTCTTCTGATGTTTTTACGATACCCTTCATGGATTCTAATATTACATCTGATAAAAAATCTATATGTTTTTCCTGATATAGATAACCAGAATAAAAGTGAATGGCTCTTTCTATAAATGCACTTCTGTTTGTCAAGCCTTCCATTGCAACCGCAGCATCACTTTTTTGAACCGCATCCTTAGAAAGCCATACGCTATATCTTTGTTTTTTATATTCTTCGCTCATTTTGTTCTCCTCTCGTAAACTTTGGCACTGCGCTGGTGCCAGCACCTGTGCAAAATCGCTTTTTTTCTAAGGGAATCTTGGCATTTCTTGTTTTCATAGCCACAAACCAGTGCTGTCTGCCTTTGACCAGCGCTGGCAAAAAATCTCCGCACTGCGGGGATTTGAGGGACGCTGCCGGCAGTTCAGCGCCGGCTTTTCTCCTGCAAAGTTTTTTCGCCTCTGTCAAAGTCCTCATTTGCGGATATCTGCTCCAAGCACCCTCTTTTTTCCTTCGCCCAAAACCGGGGCAAATTTGCTTCAAACTGCCCTGTCCTGTAACTGCTCCACTTGTTCTACAAAGCGGCACACAAGGGCAAATAGGGCGCAAAAAAAAGGCGAACCTTTTGGCTCGCCTACTCTTTGTTTTGCTTATTCTGTTGTTCTGGATTAGAAAATCATATCATTTTCTTGTGAAATATCCTCTTTTATCGTGTGTTCGTTTGCAATCTCTCCCAGCAATTCTGCCCTTTGGCAGAACGCATCGCATAAAACTACCCTGCGTTCTCTGCTGATGTAAGGTGACTGGGATAGGATTTCTTCCATTTCTTCTTCCATACCTTTTAACTTTTTCATGTCTAACCATGAAAAATCTTTTACCAGTTTGATCTGTTCCCTATGGGTTTTCTTGAAAGGCTTGGCTGGCAGATTGGGAGAAAGTGGTTTGATCAGACTTTCCTGTGTGTTATACCATAGTGATGTTCCGCAGTCAAAAATAGGTGCAACACCAATCCATTCTAATGTAACTGCGTTTCGAATCAAGCCAAAGTTATTGAAATGCCTGTCTTCATTTCCGATCAGAAAATCCAAAACAATCATTTTTTCTGTCTGCTCTCTGATATTTTTTACACCAAGTTGTTCCGCACAACTCAGATAAAATTCATAGTCCGAGAGATCATTTGGCTTCTTTCTGCTCTGCATGATATGGTAAGCGGATACCAATTCCGTTTCAGAAGTAATGAAATCCTGGCAGACAGAAAACGGTTTTTCATGCTCCCACAGCGATGTATACTTCGTATGTGGGATGCATAACCTTTCCGCAATCTGAGAAGCAATGACTTCGCATAAGGGTTCCTGTTGATATGGATTGCTTCCACCTTTGATCAAAACTCGTTCCCCATCTCTCACTTTCCATGCCTTTGTCATCTGACCTTCCAGCGTAACGTCTGGTGTCATGGTGTCAAAACATTCTGTGATTTCCAAATTTCCAAGCATCATTTCTCCAAACTGATCCGAGAAATCGTTGTCAAAAAACTGGATTTGCTCCCATGACACAGAGGAATCTTTTGGTTTCAACCAATATTGATCTGATAAACTTAACCCAAAACTGTCTTTGAGCAGTTCTTTTGATGTAATCATATTTCTTATATCCAATACTTCTTGCAGTCTTGGTCGACCTTTTGGTATAGTTCGTCTGTCCAACCACTTTGTCAGAGCCTGCTGATCTGCGTCTTGTTTGCACATCGTTCCTACTGGCATATGCTCTGCTGTGTATATATTTTTTATGCTTTTGATGTGATAAAACGAATCCATTTCTACATCCGCG
>OGGQ01001197.1_pt1 | contig 35110 bp, 33 predicted proteins | sample 1571191 | NCBI WGS metagenome assembly OGGQ01 (sample SAMEA2582061, study PRJEB24529) | metagenome | biome: Human gut stool | place: China | collected 2011
CCAAACCAGCCAAAGCTAAACCCAACCCCGCCCAGATACTGCCCTGGGCCACCCCCAATGCAGTGGTAAAGGAAGAAGCATAACTCAGGCCGTTTTTCAGATAGGTAGCAAAGATCAAAAGCAGGATACCGCCGGCAAAAACCGTCAGCACCCGGTTGGTTACATAATCGCTCTCTTGGGCGGCGGCACGCCGCGCCTTATTCTCTGTCTTTTTCAAGATCTCACTCTCCGATATCGAAATTTCCCGTTTGGTACATGATGGCGCACAAAGCGGCCAAAGGCGCCGTCTCACACCGAAGGATCCGAGGCCCGACGGACACCGAAGAAAGTCCTTTTTCCATGGCAAAGGCCGCTTCCTCCTGGCTGAAACCGCCTTCAGGACCGGTGAGCACGGCGAAAGCGGAACATTGCTGACCGTCCTGTAACAGTTGGGACAGGGATCGCTTATTCTCCTTTTCGTACAAAAGCAATGGACAGGGGCTTTGGGCCATCTCCTCCACCGCCTGGGCAAAATCCATCACCGGCCCCACCTGCACCACATGGCCTCGCAGAGACTGCTTGCAGGCTTCCAAGGCAATTTTATTCATCCGGGCCAGCTTTTTCTCCCGCTCCTTTTCCGGCAGCTTGACCACGCAATAGCGGGAAAGCACCGGCACGATGCGAAAGACCCCCAGCTCCACGGCTTTTTGGATCAGCAGATCAAACCGTTCCCCCTTGGACAAGCCGGCATACAGCGTCACCTGAACACGGGGCTCTGTGCAGTTGGGAAAGCGGTCTGTGATGCGAGCTTTCACACCCTGGGGAGACGCTTCCAGAATACAGGCCTCATAATCCATACCCTCTCCATCGCAAAGGGAAAGGCTGTCTCCTTCCCGGCGGCGAAGCACACGGCTGATATGGGCGCTGTCCTCGGAAGAAAGCTGCACCGTGTCACCGCTGATATCCTGACGGTTGATAAAAAAACGCACGGCGGCCCTCCTCTTCTCTTATCTTTGTTAGAAGCAGTATCTATTATTTTATCAAAAACTTTCCAACTTGTCCAGTGACAAAGCTTTTTCCTCACTGAAAAGAGGGAAAATTTTCACCTTGTTCACACCTTTTTTCCCAGGTGGAGCATCGTCCAGCCTTCCCGGCTTTTCCGGTTTTTCACCAGCATCCCCTCTTTTTCATAAGCGGCCAGCACTTCATCTCCCCGCTCGTTGATGATACCGGAAAGCAGAAGGTCGCCTTCTTCCTCCAGCCAGCGGCACAGGTGGGGCGCCATGGCGATGAGCACATCGGACACGATATTGGCCGTGATAATTCCATAGCGGTGCTCCGCCAGTTGCTGATACATGGCTTCATCCTGGAGAAAGTCCCCTTGCAATAAGGTACAACGCTCTTTTTCCAGGCCGTTTTTCTCCATGTTCTCCAAGGTGGTGCGGATGGCATTTTCCTCCACATCGCAGGCCATCCCTTCCCGGGCTCCCAGCAGCAATGCGGCAATGGCCAGGATACCGCTGCCACAACCGGCATCCAGCAGCATCCGCCCTTCCAGATCCATCCCCTCCAGCTCTTCCAGGCACAGACGGGTAGTGGCGTGGCTTCCAGTGCCAAAGCTGCTGGCCGGGTCCATCACCAGCACCTTCTGCCCTTCTTCTGGCTGGGCTTCCTCCCAAGAGGGCCGCACCAGCAGCCGAGGTCCCACCACAAAGGGCTTATAATATTGTTTCCAGTTGTTTTCCCAATCTTCACTGCGTACAGGGCGCACGGTCATGGAAAGGCTGCCCAAGGCTTCTTCTCCCTGGCTTTTCAGCTGCTCCACCCGTTGACGGGCTTCGGCCAAAGAAAGCTGTCCATTTTCGCTGTCCTCCAGATAAAAACGCAGCGTGACGCCGGTCTGATCGTTCTTCTGTGCCACCAGCCGCTCGTCGATATAATCCCAACGAGGAGAAGGGGCTTTCAGCAGATCCTGCACATCCTGAGGATCATCGATGACAAATCCCTGAGCCACATCCTCCAGCACGGCCGTCAGCTCTTCGGCCCCGGGGCGGGTGGTTTCGATGGAAACTTCTGTGTAATCCATATACTTCTTCCTATCTTTCTTTTTTGACTCCAAATTTATTAGACGGAGAAATGGGGAATTTTGTTTCCTTTTTGGAATATTTTCTTCTTTTTTCCATTTTTCTCCCCTTTTTCACACCTCGATTATACCACGCTCCGGGCAAAAAGAAAACTCCCTCTCCCTGCCAAATCCCTTGCGGTTTTTTTCTGGTTGTATTATACTGTGCCCATAGGGAAAGGCTCATTTTCATCAAAAAAGGAGGAAATCATATGAATCGTATGTTGAAAAAGTCTCTGGCTTTGGTCATGGCTTTGGTTATGGTCTTTTCCATCGCTGCTGTGGCCGCCCCTACTGCTTCCGCTACGCAGATCACTGTGCTGGTGGACGGCAAAGCTCTCACCTTTACCGATGCCGTTCCTCAACTGAAGGATGACCGGACCTATGTGCCTTACCGGACCGTGTTTGAAGCCCTGGGCGCTGAGGTGGCCTTTGACGGCGCCACCCGCACTGTCACCGCTCAGCGGGGCGACACCCAGGTATCCTTTGTTCTGGGCACCACTCAGGTGACCGTTACAGAAAACGGAAAGTCCCAGACTGTGGACACCGATGCTGCACCTTACATCGACTCCAACACCGACCGTACTATGGTTCCCGTTCGCTTTGCCGCTCAGGCTCTGGGCTGCATGGTAGGCTGGGATCAGGAAACCAAGACGGTCAATGTCATCGATGTGGATGCCCTCAAGACCGCCTACCAGGATAAATTCCAGCTGGTGGAGCGGGCTTCCAAGGAAATGCAGGAAGCTATGCCCAAGGAGATGTCTTTCTCCGGCAAGCTGAACATGGAGCTGTCTGTCACTGATACCGGCACCGCCTATCCCATTTCCATCACCGGTACTGTCTCCGGCGGCATGAATGAGGATGCTGCCAACATGAAGGCCAATCTGTCTCTGGATCTGAGCAAGCTGCTGGACGAATCCTCCATGACAGAAGAAGAATACCAGCAGGCTGTCCAGCTCATTGCTGCTCTGAAGAATGTGGAAATCAACTACATCGTCAATGTGAAGAGCGGCATGATCTATCTGAATATGCCTGTTCTGGCTCAGCTGGACCCCTCTTTCCAGGCCGATGCTTGGTATTCCCTGTCTCTCAATGAGATCTATCAGGAAGTTCTGGGCACAGATGTGAACTTTGCTTCTCTGATGACTCAGAGCCAGGAAGTATCCATTGTGGACGCTTTGCTGATGGCGGCTGACATGGTCAAGGATGCACCCGATGCTTATACTCAGGTGGTCACCATGCTGAGCACTTGTGAAAATGCCCTGGGCGACAAGGCCTTCACCAAGAATGGCAATGTGTACACTTCCAACTTCGATCTCTCCGAAAATGGCCAAAGTGTGGGCCTCAAGATGACCCTCACCGAGACCAATAGCAAGATCTCCGCCATGAAAATGGATCTGACCGTTGCCGCCGAAGGCATGGAAATTTCCATGAATATGGCAGAAAGCGCTAAGAACTCCACACTGTCCTTCTCCCTGTCCGGCGATGCCTTTACCGGCGAGCCTCTGGAAATGAAGATGGACCTGTCCATGGATTACAGTGAACTCACCGGTGATCTGCTCACCGAGCCTGCGGCTGGTTCCACTGTGCACGACCTGATGGAAGTGCTGGAACAACTGGGTGGCCAGGTTCCCGAACTGCCCACAGAAGAAGTTCCCGCCGCCTAATTATCCCTTCTGAAATACGAAAAAAGGGCATTTTCCTATGCTGTTTCCCCAGTGGATGCAGCGAATAAACAAAAGACGGACGAAGAATTTTCTTCGTCCGTCTTTTTTCTTTCTTGTCAGCCCATTACAGGCAGATTTTCTCCATTGCAGAATAATAAGCATCTCCCAACCGGGCCATAGAATGGATGTCAATGCGTTCGTCGATCTGGTGAGCCATGGTATCTTCTCCCGGCCCAAAGATCACAAAGGGGCAGCCCAGAGCAGGCACCACCTGGGAAGCATCGGTATAGAAATACAGACCCTTGCACACCGGCTCGATTCCGGCTTCCTTGCAGCAGTCTTTCACCAGGCTCACAAATTGATGCTCTTCGGCCACTTCCACCGCCGGGCGGTTGTTGAGCACTTCCATTTCCAAGTGCAGGCCAGGGCAAGCCTCCATCATTTCCTGGCACAGCCCCTGGGCTTTTTCCAGAAGGGCATCGTGAGACAGGCTGGGCAGTGTACGGATATCCAGCTCCATGACAGCATTGGCCGGGATCACATTGGTCATGATGCCCCCTTCCAGCCGAGTGACCGCCATGGTGGTATGATTCAAGCTGGGATGCGCTTCGTCCACCGGCACCATGGCACGGAAACGGCGTTCCAGCTCCATCAGCTTTTCCACACCGTTGATGCCGATCTCCGGACGAGAACCGTGGGCCAAAGCACCCACAGCGGAAAACCGCAGCCACAAAGCGCCCTTTTCACACAGACCGATATTTTCTGCCGAAGGCTCGGCCACCACCAGCGCACTGACATCCTTCAGCCAGCCATTCTCCGAAAAAGCCAGAGCTCCCGTGCCGTGGGCTTCCTCATCCGCCGTAAAGCACAGCCACAGATCCCGCTTGAGAGGCTGCCCTTTCTTCAGCAGAGCCAGAGCAGCCTGGATCATGGACACCAGTCCGCCCTTCATATCGGCAGTACCCCGGCCATAGATTACATCCCCCTCCCGCTGAGCGCTGAGAGGATCGCATTTCCACAGAGCAGGATCGCCGCAGGACACCGTATCCATATGCCCCATAAAAGCAAGGCCGCCTTCCGGGCTCTCGCCGGGAATACGCAGCGCCAGGCTGGCCCGGCCATGACCATGATCGATCCACCGCTTTTCTACCGTATCGGGAAACAGATCGGCGATCATCTGTCCCAGCTTTTTCTCGTTTCCCTCCGGCTGGCAGGTGTTGGTGGTCACCAATTTTTCCAGCAGAGCGGCGCAATCCTCCGCTCCCACAATGCCTTTGGCCATATTTCTCCACTCCTTTTTCTTTTTCACAAAGGGGCCTCGACCCCGCTGCCTCCCATGATACTCCCCCAAAGGAAAAATGTAAAGCAAATCACCGGTTTTCCAGCGTCTCATACCGCAGATTTTCCCGGTACATCAACGGTGTCATCAGCTGTCGGTAAAATCCATCCAAATGGCGAAGCAGTTCTTCCTGCTCCCAACGACCCGGATGCCACAAAATTTCGTAGGGCACTCCATAGAGCAGACAGCGCAGGCCGGTATCCTCCATCCCCAGCCGCTGGTAAAATTCCACCCGACGGCGGCGAAGAAGTTCTTCCTCTTTGCGGGAGGCTTGTTCCGGGCTTTCCACTTCCGCCAATATTCCGGCGGGATAGCGGCAGGCGATCAGCGGAAAAAAGGCGCTGCCGCAGCCTTTTCCCCGGCAAGATGGAGCCATAGCATAATAATCCAGCAGCGCACCGCCCCGGCCATCCAAGGCCAAAAAGGCATAGCCCACCTGCTCTTCTCCCCGCCAAAGCCCCAAACATTCATACTTTCCCTGAGAGACGAATTTCAGTATCCGGCGAAGAGGGCGCCGCTCTGTCGGTGGGAAATCCCACCGAAGCCACCTACGATACACCCTCCGGATCTGCCCTTTTTTCATGGTTTTGATCTTCAAGGAGGTATTCCAATCCATATGCTTCTCCCAATCTTTTGGTTCTTTTTCTATCCCCTTTTGATAAAAGCAGCGCCTACGGCTCCCGGCCCTGCATGAGTACCTACTGTGCTGCCGATCTCCGCCCAATCATAGTGGGCCACCGGTAATTTTTCCAGCACCTTCTGGGCAAACTTTCCACACAGTTCCGGCGCAGCGGTGTGGCCAAACATCACCATATGCTCCGGGTCCAGTCCTTCCTCCTCTATCCGGGAGACGATCCAGTCCAGAGCCGGTCCCAGCCCCCGCACTTTTGCCACAGACTCCACCTTTCCCTCTTGCACAGAGATCAGGGGCTTGATATTGAGCAGTCCACCCAGGGCCGCGGCCGCGCCGGAAAGTCTGCCTCCCAAACGCAGATATTTCAGCGTATCCACAGCGGCATACAGACGCACCTTATGGCGCAGCTCCTCCAGCGCCGCTCCGATCTCCTGGACGCTTTTTCCCGCATCCCGCATGGCAACCGCTTCCCGCACCAACAGCCCCAGACCAAAAGTAACCGTGCGGCTGTCCACCAAAACGATTCCCTCTTCTCCCAGCATCTGCTGGGCCACCCGGGCCGACTGGAAGGTGCCACTCAGGTCAGAAGAAAGAAAAATCCCCACCAAGGTATCTCCCTGCTCCCGGGCCGCACCGAAAACCTTTTCGAACACATCCGGGTTGATCTGAGCCGTTTGCGGCAGCTGCTGGCTTTCCTCCAGTTTTTTATAAAACTCCGACGGGATCATGGTGACGCCATCCACAAACTCTTCTTCGCCAAAGCGAACGGTGAGCGGAATGACTTCCACCCCCAGCTGCTGCGCCTGTTGCTGAGACAAATCGCTGGTACTGTCGGTGAATATACGCACGGACATAAAAATTCCCCTCTCTTTTCCACAATCAAAGCCTGTTATTGATATGAACGCAGGCAGTCTTGTACCGCTCCCAAAGCTCGCATCAAAACGGCCATCTCCTCCGGAGACAGGACGCCGGCAATGCTTTCCACCAGTTTCCGGTGGAAATTTTCATGGATCTGCTGAGCGCGCAGAGCTTTATCTGTCAAAGAGAGCAAAACCACCCGCCGGTCAGTGGGGTCCTGCTGGCGCTCCACATAGCCTTTTTTCTCCAGGCTGTTGATGGCCACAGTCAGCGTTCCAGTGGTGACGCCCAGCCGCTGAGCCACAACCGTTGTCCGTCTCTCCCGCATACTCTTGCCGGCGCAGATGGCTTCGATAATATGCATATCCCTCACAGAAATCTCCCGGGTCTCCCCGGAACACAAAGCATTTTCTTCAATTTTCAAAATTTCATTGAAAAGCCCCACCAAAAACTCATTGAGATTTTCCAAATATCCCGCCATCTTTCCGCCCCTTTCTTTTTCCTTATCCATTGTTTTATTTGATATTCAAACAGACCGAAGTATACCATGCCCCGAAAAGCCCGTCAACTGAAAACAGAGAAATTTGTGAATAGGTTCCTGTTTTTTCGGAAAAACTATCACTGCGGTCCGAAACGCCGGCCAGCGGCAAGCCCGGACGCAGAAAGGAAGACGATTGATATGACAAATCTGCAATGCGGCGTCAGTTCCTGCGCCAACAATGCCCAGGGTTGCTGCTGCCTTCAGGGCATCGAAGTAGGCGGCACCCAGGCCAGCCAGTGCGCTGATACCTGCTGCGCTTCTTTCCAGCCCCAGAGCAGCGCCATGCAAAACGGTCCCTCTCAGGGCACACCCCACCCCAACTGCCAGATTTCCTGCGCGGCTCAGAACTGCACCTATAATACAGGCGGCAGCTGCACCGCCGCTCAGGTCACCGTGCGCAGCGGCCCGGGCCAGCAGACCGAATGCGCCACCTTCCGCCAGAAATAAGTCTTTCTCCCTTGTTCCGAAATGATCCTTCTTCTGCTTTTTCCACATCTTTTCTCTTCTAAAAGACTAAATGAGCATTGTGAAAAAAAGCGGCGCCGGTCTTCCGGCGCCGCTTTGTGCCCGTTTCTTATTCATCCCGTCCAGGTTCTTCTTCCAAAGAAGCTTCCCGGCCGCATTTTTCCCGCATGCTGTTTTCCCGCTTCTTGCGCAGATAACCATACATACAAGCCAGCACCTCGTAAAACTGTTCCACAGCCTGTTCTCCCTTTTCCGACGCCAACATAGCGTCAAAGGCCGCACCGTGTTCCACATCATAGGCTTTGTGGTAATCGCTGAGCTGCCGGCCGCTGGGAGTGGCATACAGCAATGTGCGGCTTCCGTTGTCCGCCGCTTTGCGTTTTTCCACCAAACCCTTTTCCTCCAGGCGCTTGACCACCTGGGAAATGGCGCTTTTGGTCCGATTCCCCCGCTGGGACAGTTCGGTGACCGTGATTCCCGGATGATCGGCGATGCGGGTGAGCATATGCACTTCGGTCATGGAGTAGCTCTCCCCCGTGCCGTAATCCCGGGAAATATTGGTTCTTTCATAATAAGTGGAGACAAAATCGAAAATCAGATCCGTCCTCCCATATTCAGACAGATCCAATGGCTTTTTTTCTTCTTCCTGCATGGTTCCGCCCCTCTCGCTACCATCCTACCCCAGGCATGGTAATTTGTCAAGAAAATGTCAATAAAAACTGTTCTGCTCAGAAAAAAGCCGGGGTTTTCGCCCCGGCTTTTTTATTGTTGTTTTCGATCACATCTCCATTCAAAGGCTTATTCGCCCCAGGAGACATTCTGCCAGAAGATTGTGCCGCCGTCAGTGATTTCCACACCCTGGAGGCGAGCATCAAAAGCTCTCATGGAGATAGGCTGATAGATGGGAGCCTGAGAGCAGATCTCATTGAGCAGAGCGGACAGTTCTTCCATGATGGGCTTTCTCTCAGCCGCATCCACGGTGACCTTCGCCTTGTCGATGAGGGCATCCACTTCCGGATTGTTCAGACGAGTCTTATTGGAAGCATTGATGGAGGAGCTATGGTACACACCTACCACATAGCCCAGCAGGCTGTCAGAAGAATAACCGCCGATAGCCGCTGTGTAATTGCCTTCGGCTGTGGCCGACAGATAAGTGGCCAGGTCCATGCTCTCAATTTCACAGTTGATGCCGATTTCCTTCAGGTTGGCCTGAATCACTTCACCGGCCCGCTTCTTGGTATCGTCAGAGCAGATGATGGAGAACTTGATGGAAGCAGGGTCCACACCGGACTTCTCCAGCCATTCCTTAGCCTTCTCTACATCATAGGTGTCGGCGTTCTCCTCGGTGGCGCCTTCAAAGTTCATGGGCATCTGGGAAAGAGCCGGAGTAGCCATACCATTGTAGGCCACGGTGACAACACTGTCTTTGTCGATGGCGGTGTTGATGGCGTGACGCACATCCTGATTGTCCAGGCCGGGGGTCTCATTGTTCAGCATCAGCCAAGTCAGGTTGGTGGCGTTGTAATCAATAACAGTCAGATCATCATTGCCCTTCAGACGATCGGCATCCATGGCCTCCACTTCGATGATGAAGTCGATTTCGCCGGCTTCCAGAGCGATGGTACGGGAAGAGCCTTCGGGGATGATCTTCCAGGTCATATGCTTGATGGAAGGAGCACCTTCAAAATAATCTTCAAAGGCTTCAAATTCCAGACTGTCGCCCCGGTTCCACTTGACAAACTTATAGGGGCCGGTACCGATGGGATCGGCATTGAAGTCATGGCCTTCATCGATGAGCTTCTTGGGAACGATGGCGTTGCCATGATGGCACAGGTTGCTCAGAACCATGGCGTCGGGGCCGTCAGTTTTGATCTCAAGAGTCTGATCGTCCACCTTGGAGATGGAGACAAAATTCTTGTTGTACAGACTGACTTCGGCAAAGCCCTGGGCCCACTGAAGGGAAGCTACCACATCATCAATGGTCATGGTATCGCCGTTGTGGAATTTGACGCCTTCCTTGATCTTGAAGTGCCAGGTACTATCATCCACATTTTCATAGGAATCCACCAGGTCAGGAACCGGTTCCAATGTCATACTGGTTTTGAACAGGGTGTTATAGGTGAGAATATTCATATAAGAGCCAGCCACCGCATTGTGCTCTGTGGGAGACAGAGAGGGGGTCTCACCCATAGTGGCAATGACAATGCTGTCCTTCTTGCCGCCCTCTTCCTTGCCACTGCTCTTTTTGCCTCCATCACTGGAGCAACCGGCCAACAGGCCAGAGGCCATCACCGTGGCCAGCAGGAAGCTGAGTATTCGTTTTTTCATCATACCTTTCACCTCATTTTCATCGTTTCACCCGCAAAACGCAGATGACAGCTTGGGATCGGTCTCTGGATTTTCTCTTCCATTGACTGGCTTTTATTATAGCCCTCCGCTTGATTGCTGTCAAAAATTAAAAAACCATAAATTCTTGTTTTCCCTCTTCTTTTCCCGTTTTATTTTTGTATATTTTCGCACACTTTATTTTTTTAAAATATGGAACTTGCACAATTTTACCCATTTCCATTCCTTCATCGGCAAAACTTCATTTAAATATTTTTCACAAATTCAAAATGCAATCTTTTGCTTTTCACGGTCATTTTCCCCACATTTTCAAATTTCATTTGCATATTTTCAATATTTACGAAATCTTTTAATAACATATTTTATTCAAACATGAATAAAAGGGACATGCCGCTGCACATCCCTTTCACTTTATATTCTTTTCCGATTCCTGGGAGGGAAACAAACGCCGCTCTGCAGGAATGACCCACTTTTCATAGTTTTCTATTTTGGCATCCAGCCGCTGCAAAGTCTGTTCCATCTCATGAATGCGGCTGCACAGCCTCTGACGCTGTTCCATGAGAAGCTGCTTCCGCTGTTCTCTCGTACCCTCTCCCTGACGAAACAATGCCACATACTCGATCAGGGCCTCCACGGCCACACCGGCACTGCGCATACATTTGATAAACTCCACCCAACTGCAAGATTCTTCATCATAATCCCGAAGTCCACTCTGGGTGCGAGGCACCGGCGGAATCAAACCAATGCGTTCGTAATAGCGCAGCGTATCCACTGACAAATCATATTTCTGCGCCGCTTCTCCAATGGTCATGCCTTTCCCTCCCGGCTGTTCTTTTTCCCATTGTACTCCCTGGAGCTTACTCCAGGTCAAGCGGACCGCCCCGGCTTATTGATTGTGGAACAGCCTCTCTTCGATCTGAGCAATGGTGATCTGCTCCAGACGATCCAGGCAGATCCCATTGAGCTGGCTGCAAATATCGTCCATCACTCCAGCCATTCCGGAAGCCACCTGACATTTGATGTCTTCCCCTCCAGAATGCCAGGAACATTCCACAAAGGTGGTTTCCACCGCTTCGGCCACTTGACGCAGTGTCACCTGGTGGGGGTCCTTCTGAAAGCGATAGCCTCCTTCGCTTCCCTCCCTCGTCTCCACCAGCCCAGCCCGCTTCAGCTTGGCCAGCACCTTCCGCACCCGAGCCGGATTGGTGCAAATGTTGGAGGCCATCTTTTCGCTGGACAACATGGTGCCCATATGATTCAAATAGACCAATGCGTGAACGGCAATGGTGTATTCCCCTGTCATCTTTCCTTCTCCTTTCCCAGCTGCTGGGGCAGCGCCCCTTCCAAGTGCAGCAGTTTCTTTTTTTGTTCTGTTCCTCCGGCATATCCCCGCAGCACACCTGCCGCTCCCACCACCCGATGGCAGGGAATGAAAATGGAAATGGGATTGCGGCCGTTGGCCTGTCCCACGGCCCTGGCCGCCGAAGGCCGGCCCACCATTCGGGCAAGCTGGCCATAGGTGATGGTAGTGCCATAAGGAATCTGCCTGAGCGCCTGCCACACCTGGCGCTGAAACTCTGTCCCCTGAGGGCGCAAAGGCAGATCAAATTCCTTTCGCTCTCCCTCCAGATACTCCTGCAGCTGCCGGGCGGCTTTCTCTAAAAGAGAGGTACTCTCTTCCACAAAAGCATCGGGACGTACCGAACCTCTAAAAAACACATTGGTAATGGCATCGTCCTCCTGGGCAATACCCACCCGGCCCAAAAAAGTATCCAGAAATATGGCCTGTTTCACATCTGTCCTCTTTTCTATTCCAGCAAGTCGTTTACTTCATCCAGCATCACAGCGGGCGCTGTGGGATAGCCAAAGAACACCGGCGTCCAGAATTCCAGCAGCAGACTTTGATCGCCCGATTCCAGAAAATACTGCACCAAATAGGGATTGTCGGTAACAATGCCGTCGGGCTGACAATAGATGGCCCGGCGGATGCCCCATTCGCTGTTGGCTGTCCAGGTATAGGCCTCCTTACCTGCGGCGTGGATCTGGGACACCAGCAAAGGGTTGAGGAAGGTATACTGGATACTGTATCCATCCACATAATCGATATTATATTGATCGCCATAAAGAAGAGAAGTGATATAGATCGTCTTGATCTCCGGCGCGATCTCCTTCACCCGTTCTAGTGTTTCTAAATCCATGGAAGCGATGGAGCAGCGTTCCTCGGCTTTGTTCTTCCGAATGAGGGCCACTGTGCGCTCCACCAAAGACCGTTCGTTTCCGGTGACCTTCAGCTCGATCATCAGATCCAGCTTTTTCCCCGCTACCTTGATAGCTTCATCCAGCGTGGGAATGGGTTCCACCAGATTGAGTTTCTGTATATCCTCATATGTCACATCCCACGCCTGGGCATTGTAACCAGTGGTGCGGCGCAGCGAGGTGTCATGGAGCAAGATCAAAGTACCGTCGCTGGTCTGGCGGATGTCGATTTCCGCAATAGCCGACCCACTAGCTTTGGCCGCCCGCAAAGCGGCCAGTGTGTTTTCCGGCGCCAACTGTGCGCCGCCCCGGTGAGCCACCACCTGGATCTGGGTCTCCGGCCAATAAAACACCTGGCCACCCAGCTCGGTTTCACTGAAAATGGCCAGAGCTGCCAGTCCCAGCGCAATGGAAACCAGGCGCAGGATCTGAGACAACCTCCGTCTCTGCTTTCCCTGAGGCTGCCGGTCTCCCCGGAACCGGTGATACAGCACCGTAGTCAGCGCAAAGAATACCACGGAGAAAAGCACAAAAACGCCAATACGCCCCAAGCGGCTCCAAGCCAGATAATCCAGCTGGAAAACCGAACGGGCTTCGTCAGTGTCATAGCGGAAATTGGCCACTCCCGCCGTAATATACACAGCCACCAGATAAAGTACCAGCGCTCCCAGGCCGATCCGCAGGAAATAACGGACTACCTGATTCAAAGCCTGTTTTTTATACCTTCTCAAAATCTTACAGCTGGTCTCCCATGCCTGTGAGAAGTTGGCTCCATCGGCCATGGCCTGAAAACCAAAAAGAAACCAAAATAATGCCGTAGCCAGCAGCAGGATCAGAAGCACAAACAATCCCCACACCCAGCTGTGCTCATGGGCCAGACTGAGGAAAGAGGTGACGATCTGTCCTGCAATGCCCATGTTGCCGGTGAACGGCGCCATTAGCACGGGAAGTGCTACCGTCAAGCCAAGGATCAACGGTAGATTGGCCCACCGAAACAGCCGCACAGAACGAAGGAAAGCTTTTCCCAGAAGTTTGAGAAAGGACGAACTTTCCCTCCGCCAAGCCCTTTCACAGGCCAAGGTCAGGGTCATCATCTCAAAATAAAAATACCACAAAAACAGCAAAAGCCAAAGAAAGCTCACCACAGCTGCAGCCGGGCTTTGAGTCAAGGCCAGCAGGGTCTGCTTGGTGACGGTCTCCAGCTCGGAAGTCCGGAGCATCCGGGCCGATATGCCACGAAACAACGGCAAAAGCAGCAAAAATCCCGCCATTTTATGTGCCAACTCAAAACAGAGCAAATATCCCCAGTCCCATACCAGGACTTGCCATACCGGTCTTTTTTCCCTCGCCATTTTTCCCGCTCCCTCGCCCTCGCGGCTCCCAAGTAATTAAAACGCTGATTTTATATTATACACCCTTTCCCCTTTCGGTTCAACTTGCAAACGCTGTTTCCCACGCTTCCTGAGAAAGTCTGAAATGTTTTCTGTACCTGTGCATAAAAAATCCACAAGCTTTCTTGATAGCTTGTGGATTTTGGAACAATGATAAAACCGCTATGACACTAGACACTAAAAGAAACAAAGGGGCAACTGCCTCATGGTTTTACCGCCTGATTTTGCTTCAAATATCTTTTGCTTTCATCTTGGCGATTTCTTTTTTCTTAGCAACTTCATGCCCTTCGGCCCACATCAAAAAAACAATCACTGTAGGAAACAAAATTGTTTTCCAGTCCTCTGCCCAATTGATCGTACCATTGAAGAAGAGCACGGCTAAAAAGATAATCCACGCAAAAGGTATAATTCCGCCCACATACCAATATTTCGGGGGACGGCGACAGGCCCAATAATGAAATGCGATCACAACGAGGCCAATCACCAACGAAATTGCTGCCTTCATCAAATTTACCTCCTTACATATCTTTCGCTCTCATGCGTTCCATTTCTTTCTGCTGCAGCTTTTTGTATTTATCCCGTCCACTTCCCCACTCTCCAAAAAACAAAGTATTCAGGATAATGAAGGGAAAAACATACCGCATTTCCAACGGAACAATACCGCTGGCAAAAATCCAAATGGTTCCTATAAGGATCAAGCATGGAATCACACCGCCCCAAAGGGGACTTTTCATCTTTGTACATAAGAGATTCTCAGCCACCATCAATACCAACGCAATAGCAAAACCAGCAACAAGTTCTAGAACTGCTACATCAATCATTCTCGCTTCTCCCTTTCCTTATATATCACTTGCTTTCATCGTTTCAGCCCTGCGCATCTATGCTCATTCAGTCAAAGGTTCTCAGTTATAAACCAATGTCCCGTTTTTCATGGATTGCAAAAAAGCCTATGACAGAGATCGTAAAAATCCAATGTTACATTGTTATTCTCCTTTCTCTTGCTTGTACTTATCAATAATAAGCTTCGCCGTTTCCAGATCGATTCTGGAATCCACGGCCAGCCCTTTAATGAAAGTGGAAAAGGGCTCCTCCTCCTTTTTATCGTTCAGTTCTATTTTCTGGATCAGTTTATCCAGACGAAGACGAACAGTGGGATAGGATACCTCATACAAGCGAGCAATTTCTTTGAGCGACCCGGATTTCAGCACAAAATTCTTGAGAAAAGTAGCATCTTCCGGTTCCAATGCAAGAATCCACTGTGGAATCTTATCTATTTCCATTTCAATTCTCCTTTCGTTTTTACTTTAACTATATTGAGTATATCATAAATAATATTAAAGTCAATAGGAAATCAAAGTTAATATGCAACAAAACCCCGAGAAAAACGCAACAGTTCTTCTCGGGGTTACAATCGGCTGTTCATTCACTTTTGCTATGTGGGAAAGCAGACATATTTTTTCCGCCCAACTCAACCAATTCTGCTTAAAACAGTTATGAAAAGAGCCCAGCCAAATCGGCTGGGCTCTTCAAGTGGAATGTTTTCCATTCCAATATGGTGCCGGTGGCGGGGGTCGAACCCGCACGGTGTTGCCACCGCGGGATTTTGAGTCCCGTACGTCTGCCAGTTCCATCACACCGGCGTGTTACTCAGATAGTATAACGGATTACTTCGGATTTTTCAACTGTTTTTTTCGGCCCAGGCAAAACTTTTTTCTTTTTCTTTTCGGTTTTTCCTGGGCAGAATAGATGCTTTTTGTCTCATTGTGTGTTATACTACATCTATTATAGGATTGGCCGTTCCCGAAAAACGATACGCCCGGCCCGCCGGGAGAAAGGATGGAGCATATGAAAAAAGCCTTTGCCATCACCGGACTGGTGCTGGGTATTTCCGCCATGGTGGCCGGCGCGACTGCGGTGGTTTTCAGCTGTCTGGGCATGAAACAGCCCCCTGTTCTGTAATTTGAAAAATTTCTTGTTGACTTCGCCAAACTTTTGTGTTATTTTTTGTAGAAAACATATAGAGATAAAGGAGAGTTGAGCATGGCATTTTATTATGAAGAACCTTCCCATACATTTGGGGAATATCTGCTGATTCCCGGCTACTCTTCCACCCAGTGTGTCCCGGCCAATGTGAGTTTGAAAACCCCCTTGGTCAAGTTCAAAAAAGGGGAAGAGTCCCCCCTGACTTTGAACATTCCTCTGGTGTCGGCCATTATGCAGTCGGTCTCCGATGACCGCATGGCCATTGCCCTGGCTAAGGAAGGCGGGCTTTCCTTCATTTATGGTTCCCAGAGCGTGGAGGATGAAGCCGCTATGGTGGCTCGGGTCAAGGCTTACAAAGCTGGCTTTGTCCGCAGCGATTCCAACCTGACTCCGGAACATACCCTGGCCGATGTGCTGGCCCTCAAAGAAAAGACCGGCCACTCCACCATGGCCATCACCGACGACGGCACTCCCGACGGCAAGCTGATGGGTGTGGTCACCAGCCGCGATTACCGTGTCAGCCGCATGGACCCCTCCACCAAGGTGTCCGAATTCATGACTCCCTTTGACAAGCTGATCTATGCTTCCGATTCCACTTCCCTGAAGGAAGCCAACGACATCATCTGGGAACACAAGCTCAACTCTCTCCCGCTGGTGGACAAGGATCAGAAGCTGAAGTATTTTGTTTTCCGCAAGGACTATTCCTCCCACAAGGAAAACGCTCATGAGCTGCTGGACAGCTCCAAGCGTTATATGGTGGGCGCCGGTATCAACACCCGTGACTATGCAGAACGGGTTCCCGCTCTGGTGGAGGCCGGGGCCGATGTGCTGTGCATCGACTCTTCCGAAGGCTTCTCCGAGTGGCAGAAGATCACTCTGGACTGGATTCGCTCCCGCTATGGCGACAAAGTGAAGGTTGGCGCCGGTAATGTGGTGGACGCCGAAGGTTTCCGCTTCCTGGCTGAGGCCGGGGCTGATTTCATCAAGATCGGCATCGGTGGCGGCAGTATCTGCATCACCCGTGAACAGAAGGGCATCGGCCGCGGACAGGCTACCGCTGTCATCGAAGTGGCCAAGGCCCGGGATGAATATTTCGAGGAAACCGGCATCTATATCCCCCTGTGCTCCGACGGCGGCATCGTCCATGATTATCACATGACCCTGGCTCTGGCCATGGGCGCCGACTTCATCATGTTGGGCCGGTATTTCTCCCGCTTTGACGAGAGCCCCACCAACAAGGTGATCATCAACGGCAACTATATGAAGGAATACTGGGGCGAAGGTTCCAACCGTGCCCGCAACTGGCAGCGCTATGACCTGGGCGGCGACAAGAAGCTGTCCTTTGAAGAAGGCGTGGACTCCTATGTTCCCTACGCTGGCAGCCTGAAGGACAATGTGACGGTTTCTCTGAACAAAGTCCGTTCCACCATGTGCAACTGCGGCGTGCTGAACATTCCCGATCTGCAGAAAAACGCCAAGATCACCCTGGTCTCGGCCACCAGCATTGTGGAAGGCGGTTCTCACGATGTGGTGCTGAAAGACAGCTCTGTGGTGAAATAAACACAAAAATAATATGCCATATCAAGAAGGCGGAGGAAGTTCCTCCGCCTTCTTTTTGTTTTGGCCAATTCAAAACACTTTTTCTACCTTGGTAATACAAATAAAATATCATTGACAAGGCAAATAAAAATCAATAAAATGTAGGCAATTCACAAGCGTTCCTGATTTTCCTCTTATCGCACAAAGAAATGAGGTGGGTTTAAGTGAAGCGGAATCGATTCATTCCAGCTGCTGGGCTGGCCATTGCAACGGTACTTCTGTTTTCGGCCAGCATATGGGTATTTGAAAACCGCCCAACGATTTGGGGCCATACAGAAGGAATGACCCAGGAAGAAATTATGGAAAATCTCCATCAACTGACCATAGCAGAATTTCTGAAAGATTTTGATCAGGCCATGGACGACATCCAAAAGGGAAAAGGCGACCCTGAATTGGGGATTTGTTGGGCACAGGTTTGTATTGATCGGGCCTCTGAGCTTTCGAATGACGAAATCATCAGCCGGATTTATGAAACAATGGACGATGTCTACCTGCGGCAATGGTGGGCTGAGATGTTTTATCAGAAATATCCCCAAGGGGATTATAACCATCCCAGGCTTTTAAAGCTCTTGCAAGATGAAAATGTGGACCCGTCCTTCAAATCAGTCCTGATTTATTTTGTGGGATTCCGTACGCCAGAAGAAATAGAAGTGCTGCGTATGTTGGCACAGGATGCAGATCAGCAACTGAGTACTCGTGCCACAAATCGGCTGAATGAAATCGATCAAAAGACCGCTGTGGATATGGCGAAAAAAGCGGTTGCGACATATCACTCCAAGGGAGATATGGAAGAATTACCGGAGGCCATTGATATTCTGGTTCAGCAAATGCAAAACGGTGCTTCACGGGAAGAGAAGGATGAAATCATAGCGCTGTGTAATGAGCTTTTAGATTCTGATTTGGAAAGTGGAACAAAGGATTCCCTGGTCTACAACATGCAGATGTTGAGCGATCTGGAAGCGCTGCGAATGGTGGTTCAGCATCCAAAAGTGGATAATACCATGAAAAAGGGATGATCGACAACAATTATTACTTGCTGGAAGAAATCTTGCTAAATGACCCCACACCTCAGGATGTAGAATTCGCCGTCACTTGTATGGAACTGCTGCCCATCAAAAATCTATATACACCACTGAAAACAGCGATGGAAGCAATGCCACAGAAATATAGCGCAGCGAAAGCACATTGGGAAACACTGCTGCAAACCATGCAGAAAGAGGGTGTAGAAGCCAAAACCTGGCTGAAAGAAGATAGACCCTGATCGATGAAAATATGGCATTCACTTTATCAAGACCCATAAAGAAAGCGGAGGAAGTTCCTCCGCCTTCTTTTTATGCTGCGCCTGTTTTAAATCCTTCTCCCAGCACTTCATTGGATTCCAGAATGATGATAAATGCCTGAGGGTCCACTCCCTTGGCCGCCTGACGCACTAGATGCATCTGTTTATTGTTGCAGGCGCACATCACCACTTTCTTTTCTTCTCCCTGGAATCCGCCCTGTCCCTGAAGCAAAGTGGAACCCCGACCGCAGCAGGTCTCAATGGCGTCGGCCACTTGCTGCCCTTTCCGAGTAACCACAAGGGCCAGTTTGCCCGCATCCACACCATACATCACCCGATCCACTACAATGGCCATGATGTAGCTGACAATCATGCCGTAAATCACTCCATCCACATCCCCCATGAGCAGTCCTCCCAACAGCACCACTGTCACATCGGTGATAAAGGTGATCTTGCCCAAGGTAACATGGGGCCATTTCTTTTTAGCCGCCATGATGATAAAATCGGTGCCGCCGGTGGAAGAGGAACGAAGGTAAATCAAGGCATATCCCAGCCCGGCCAGCACACCGGTGCAGATGGCCGCCAGCAATCGGTTGCCTTCATAATGGGGCAGTAAGGGCGCCACATAGTCTATGAGCAGCGAGGAAAGCACCATACACCGAATGGAACGGAAGAAAAACCCTCGTCCCAACAGCCGGAAGCACAAAATAGCCACCGGCACATTGAGCAGTACCGTGGAAAGACCGATGGGCACCCCTAAAAAGCGATAAAGCAGCAAGGAAATGCCGGAAAAGCCGGTCATGGGAAAATCGGCTTCCAGGGCAAAGTTATAAACGCCCAAAGCAATGAGCATTCCACCCAAAATCTCCATGGCCACATCGGCCCCGATCTTCCGATATTTTGTCATACACTTTCCGCTCCTTTTCCAAAAATAAAAAAAGAGCGCCTTGCAGATCGGGTATGATCCGCAAAACGCTCTTTTCTATATTCAGCATACCATGGCACAGGCTTTTCGTCAAGCCCTATCCCCGTTTCATCTTGAGGGACAGCTTCCCTCCCCGGTATTCTGCCTGGGCCAGGGCTCCACACACCAAAGGCATCATGGGAGGCAGATGGCCGATGTCGGCATCCAGGATCACCGGAACGGAAAACTCTTTCAGCACTTCTGTCACCGCCTGGTATTGATCCAGTCCCATCATCTGCTGGCCGTGAACGCCAGGGCGGCCGATGAGAAAACCTTTGGCGTGCCGGAACCAACCGGCCTCCTTCATCTGCCACAAAGCCCTCCGAATGGCAAATACATTCAGATCACAGCTCTCTAAGAACCACAGAATCCCATCCTGTCGGTAGGCGTCGCAAAACTCCGCCACCTTGTCAAAACGAGTACCGGTGAGATTCACCAGGCAGTCCATGCACCCGCCCAGGAGCCGGCCGGAAAAAGCGGCGTCCTGCTGAGGAAATGCCAGAACCCGGTTTTCCTCCGTGACATGATAGGGCTCCAAGGGATGGTTTTCGTCTTTCATGCTTTCCTTTTCCCATTTGTCATAACTTTCCACCGTCCACTTTTCCCCGGTAAGCAGCCCATGAGCATCATTCAGAGAGGGGTGCCAAGGCTCCATGCCGAAGGCCGGAGCACAGGGACCATAGATAGTCGCCTGATTGCACAGTGTGGTGAGCAAAAAGGTCAAGTTGGTGTTGTCGGAATAACCCATGAACCATTTGGGATTTGCTTTGCCGATGGCTTCAAAATCCACATAGTCCAGGATCTGGCACATCAGTTCTCCACCGCCACAAGACAAAAGGGCTTGCACCGGCTGATGGAGGAAAAACTCATTGACTTCCTCTCCACAGGTCTGGGGTGTGTTGCTGATCCCTACGCCCTGTCCTTCATAGCAGTTGGGCCCCAGCAAAGTGGCGTATCCCAAGCTCTCCCATTTTTTCAGAGAGTTCTGAAAAGCCGAGCGATAGGGCTCGATGGCACAGCCAAAGGAAGGGGCGATAAAGCCCAAAGTATCCCCTTTTTTCAAAAATTCCGGATAGCGCACTTTTCTTCTCCCTTCTGTTTACAGCTTGTCCACCAGACGATAGAGCATCAGCTCATGGAGTTTGAAAACGGTTTCGGCATCTCCGGTATAGGCCACCGTCCGCTGGCTCAGGCGGCGCATTCCAGGAATGAGCATAGCGGTATCGGCCATGTTGGAATCTTTATAGTCCACTTCCATGGTCACTTCATCCCCCAGGCGCAAAGGCTGGATTTCATCCCGCCGGGCAAGTCCTGCCTTGACCCCATCATAGATCAACTGCCGGGCCTTGTTGGGATGAATGGAAATGGCGGCAAAGCGGGAAACACCTTCTTTCACCACAATGGCCTCACAATTCGGCACAAAAGCCTGTACTTCCTTAGCCAGAGCAGCATCGCCGATGCAGGCCACCAGAGGTACTCCATAATGACCGGCCATGGCTGCATTGGCCACCGTTTCGGTGTTCATAGTGATGCCGTTAAAACGCAGGTTATACACCTTTCCCCCATTGTAGCAATGGTCGATCACTCCCCCGGGAGTCAGGCCCGCTCCGGCATGGCCAAAGGAAATGTAAGCATCAAAGGTGCTGTCGATGGCCTCCATCTGCAAGCTCTGGCGCATGGCACCGGAGAGCAGTTTGATCCGCTCGTCCAGATCTTCAATGAGCAGATTTTCCATATCGGCGTGGCCATCGCACACCAGCACTTCGTCATAGCCGCTGTCGAAGCAGGCCCGGGCGGCGGCATTCACATCCAATGCCAGACGCTTGCGGGCCACGGCAAAGTCCGCCCCCTGGCGGGAGCACTGGATGTTTGTGACAACCCCTTCCATTCCCTCGATATCTGCAGAAATATAAGCCTTTTTCACTTTCGCATCCTCCCTTTGTTTTTTCTGATGATACCACATCCCCTCTTTTGCCGTCAAATGATCCCGGCTCATTGACAAACCGACTATAACGGGAGTAAAATTGATTCATAATCCACAAATGGAAGGGCAAACACCGGAGTGTTTATGTATTTTATACATAATTTTTTTATGTTTTTCGGCAACTTGCCGAATTCATCCTTTCCGGCTTACCCTCCCACCAGAAAAGGAGAGGAACTTTTATGTTGGACATCGCTGCCACCCGTGCTGTGGATCAGGCCGCCCAGGGACTGACTGAACTGGCTCAGAAGATCTGGGAAACTCCCGAAACCGCCTACAACGAAGTCAACGCCTGTCAGTGGCTGGCCGATTATCTGCGTCAGCAGGGCTTTACGGTGGAAGTTGGCTATGCCGGTCTTCCCACCGCCATCCGGGCCACCTGGGGCAAGGGCCATCCGGTGATCGGCTTTTTGGGAGAATATGATGCTCTTCCCGGCCTGAGCCAGAAGATCTGCACCCAGAAAGATCCTGTCACTCCCGGCGCACCCGGTCAGGGCTGCGGTCATAACCTGCTGGGCGTAGCCTGCATCGGCGGCGCTCTGGGCATGAAAGCCCACCTGGAAGAGACCGGAAAGGAAGGCACCGTGGTCTTTTATGGCTGCCCTGCCGAAGAAGCCCTCACCGGCAAAACCTTTATGGCCCGCGGCGGCGCTTTCAAAGAGCTGGATGTGGCTCTGGCCTGGCACGGCGGCTCCATGAACGGGGTCAACCTGGGCACTTCCAATGGTCTGAACAGCGCCATTTTCCATTTCCACGGCATCACCGCCCATGCCGGCGGCGATCCTCACAACGGCCGCTCTGCGTTGGACGCCGTAGAGCTGATGAATGTGGGCGCAAACTATCTGCGTGAACATGTGACCAGCGATGTGCGCATTCATTATGTGATCAAAGAGGGCGGCACAGCCCCCAATATCGTTCCTGACAACGCCAGCGTCTGGTATTATGTGCGGGCTATGAGCCGTCAGGCCATCGAGGATACCTATGCCCGTCTGGTCAAGGTGGCCGAAGGCGCTGCCCATATGACCGAAACCAAGCTGGAAATCGAATTCCTGGGCGGCTGCTATAACTCCATGAGCAACAAGGTGCTGGTGGAAGTGGCCCACGACATGATGGAGCAGATCCCCCTGCCCCAGTGGACCGAGGAAGAGCTGGACTTTGCCCAGAAGCTCAACCTGGAAAGCCCCCAGTATGAAAAGATGAAGGAAGCCGGTTTGCTGGATGGCCCTGCCATCTGCTCGGTTGTGCCTCCCATTGCCAATCGCAACGGATACGGCTCTTCCGATGTGGGCGATGTACAGCACATCGTGCCCTGCATCATGGTGAACACCGCCACCTGCAACCGGGCCGCCCCGGGCCACAGCTGGCAGATCACCGCCTGCGCCGGTATGAGCATCGGCCACAAGGGTATGCTCTATGGCGCCAAGGTGCTGGCCGCCACCGCCAGCAAATTGGTGGATGATCCCACCTTGGTGGAAAAAGCCAAGAAAGAATGGAACGAGCGGATGCATGGTGATACTTATCATTGCCCCATCCCTGAAGAGATCCCCATTCCCCAGCCCCAGAAATAAATAACAAAATTCATCTGCTTCCCCGAGGGTTTCCTCGGGGAAGTTTTTCTTGCCAAACGCTTTCCGCTGTGGTATTCTTTTTTCCGGGAATGAAGTTCTCCCCCGGCCTTCTGAGGCCCAAACCGCTTTTTGGCTGATGACTTCTGCGACATTTTCCGCAGGGGCATCAGTTTTTTTGTTGCCCCGAAACAGAAAGGAGCAATCGAAATGCTATACAGTCTGGCACTTGTTTTTCTTCTGGGGATGCTTTTGGGAAAAGCATCTCAAAAACTGGGGCTTCCGCCCCTCTTTGGAATGCTTTTAGCTGGTATCCTGCTGGGGCCTTCTGTGTTTGACCTGCTCTCCCCTTCCCTTTCCGCCGTGTCTGCCGATCTGCGCAAAGTGGCCTTGCTGATCATTCTGGCCCGGGCCGGTCTCAACCTGGATGTGGGAGAACTGCGGCAGGTGGGCCGCCCTGCCTTCCTCATGTGTTTTCTCCCCGCCACCTGTGAAATCGTGGGCATGATCCTCCTGGCTCCCCCTTTGCTGGGGCTTTCCCTGCTGGAAAGCGCTTTGCTGGGCGCGGTAATCGCTGCCGTTTCTCCGGCAGTAGTGGTTCCCAAGATGCTTTCTTTGCTGGAAAAGGGATGGGGTAAAAACCACCACATTCCTCAGCTGGTCATGGCTGGAGCCTCTGCTGACGATGTGTATGTGATCGTGCTCTTTTCGGTCTTTTCTGACCTGTGCGCCACCGGCCACTTTCCTCCTCTGGATCTTCTGCGCATCCCCACTTCCATTGTTTTAGGATGTCTTGCAGGTCTTTTGCTGGGGCAAATTCTGGCTCGCTTCTGTCAAAAATGGAATCTGCTTCCTATCCGCCGTCTGCTTTTGGCTCTGTCCTGTGCCTTTTTGCTCTCCTCTGCCGAAGACCTGTTCACTGGTTTTATCGGTTTTTCCGGCCTGCTGGCCGTGATGGCCATGGGGGTTTCCTGGCGTCATGCTTCCCCCAAAACCAGCCTTTCTCTCAGCGGGCAGCTGTCCCTTTTGTGGAGCGGTGCGGAAATTCTGCTCTTCGTGCTGGTAGGTGCCCAGGTGGATGTATCCTATGCCTTCAAAGCCGGACCCATGGCGGTTTTGCTTCTGTTAGGCGTGCTGCTCTTCCGCATGTTGGGAGTGGGGCTCTCCCTTCTGAAAACGCCGCTGAACAAAAAAGAGCGGCTGTTCTGCGCTCTGGCCTATACTCCCAAAGCCACTGTGCAGGCGGCCATTGGCTCGGTGCCTCTGGCCATGGGCCTGCCCTGTGGAGAGCTGGTGCTGACGGTGGCGGTGCTGGCCATCCTCATCACCGCCCCTTTGGGTGCCTTTGCCATCGACCACACTTTTCCCCGGCTGCTCCAAAGTCCGGAGGAAAACTGACCTTGTTCCCCCGCTCCTCCTCTGCTATGATAGAAGGGATCTGATCTGGTCCCACACGGGATTTTTACCCTTTTGCACCCTATCACATTTGCAGGAGCGTTTTATCATGAGCCACATCACCTTTCCCCTTCTCACTTCCGGGGGCGAGCCTTATTATCTTCAGCTCTACCGGCATATTCTGAAAGAAATTCAAAAAGGTGGGCTGCAGGCCGGGGAGAAACTACCTTCCAAGCGAGCCCTGGCCCAGCATCTTTCGGTGAGTGTCAACACGGTGGATGCCGCTTATCAGATGCTCACCACCGAAGGCTATCTTCGAGCCGCGCCCAAAAGCGGTTTTTATGTCTGTCCGCTGCCTCAGCTTCCCACACCCCAGCGGCCCCTCTCTCCCCCACCACCGCCTGAAGCGCCCAAAGCTTTCCTCCCCTTTGACTGCTCCCCCGGCTCCGCCGACCCCAGCGCCTTTCCCTTTGCCACTTGGGGCAAACTCACCCGGGAAGTGATGGGACAGGGGGAACTTCTGTCCAAAGGGGAAGCCCAGGGAGACCTGTGCCTGCGCCAGGCCTTGTGCCGCTATCTTCACCAATACCGGGGCGTTCAGTGCCAGCCCCATCAGGTTCTTATCGGCGCAGGGATGGAATATCTGCTCACTTTGCTTTGCTGCCTCCTGCCCACCGAAACGGTGTACGCCATGGAAGAGCCCGGTTACCCCAAAGCCGCCCAATCCTTCCGCAATCTGGGGCGGAAAGTTGTCCACATCCCGGTAGATAAAGACGGAATGGACCCGGCGAAGCTGGAAGAAAGCGGAGCCTGCTGTGCCTATCTCACTCCTTCCCACCAGTTTCCCACCGGTGGGGTGATGCCTGCTCCCCGCCGTGCCCAGATACTGCGATGGGCAGCGGAGCGGGAAGGACGATATCTCATCGAGGACGATTACGACAGTGAATACCGCTATGCCGGCCGTCCTATTCCCGCCTTGCAGGGCAGCGATCTCCATGACCGGGTGATCTACTGCGGTACCTTTTCCCGCAGTCTGGCCCCTTCCATCCGTATCGCCTATCTGGTACTGCCTGTGTCCCTGCTTCCTGCCTATCATCGGCTGTTCTCTCTCCAGTCCTCCACCGTTTCCCGCTTTGAACAGCACACCCTGTTTCGCTTTCTGGAAGAAGGCTACTGGGAGCGGCATCTCAACCGCACCCGCATCCTATATAAAAAACGGCGGGAGGAGCTGACATCCAGCCTGAAAGCCTCTCCCCTTGGGCCAAACCTGGAAATTTTAGGTTCCCAGGCCGGGCTCCACTTCCTCCTCCGGTTCCATGGCGGCCTTTCGGAAGAGGAAATGGCCCACAGGGCCCGGGAGCAGGGAGTGGACCTTCTCCCTTTGTCCCACTGTTACCATGACCCCACTTTGGCGCCGCCTTCCACCCTGCTTTGCGGCTATGGGCGGCTGCCTTTGGAGGAAATCCCCGCCCTGACCCAGGCTCTCGTCCGCGCCTGGAACAGCTAGAAAAAGAGGGTAAGGCCAATGGCCTTACCCTCTTTTTTGCTGCTCATTTGGAGAAAATCACCGTATCTCCCAGCGAAATGGACTGCACATCTTCTGGCTGGATGGCTTTGGGGAAGAGCCACCGTCCAAAGAAATGGCCGGTACCATTCTGCTTTTCCAGTCCATTCCAGAAACTGGTGACGCAGTCCTCCTTGTCCAGAACCAGTTTGGATCCATCCTCCATCACAAAGGTCACTGTGGACTGACCAAAAATAGCATGATCGCTTCCGATTTCCAGACTGAGAGTCATGGGGGTGAGGACGATGCGTTTTACCGGACATCCCTCTACCTTGGTCCCCGGGGTATAGACCAGCTGATCCGGCGTCTCCAGGTCGATCTCCAGCTCCCAGTTTCCTTCCACAGGCTGTGTCTTGGGGTAATAGAAATATAAGTCCTCCAACACCAGATCATTTAGGATCTCCGGCCCCACGCCTCCATAGGCCAGGTCATAATAAAACTCTCCCTCCCAGTCAAACAAGGTCTGGGTAAGACTTTGGTTATACTGAGCTTCCTGGCCGGTTCTGCTGCGCAGAGTGGTGAGCACATTCAGATACTCCAGACAGATGTCTTCCGGACACTTGACCTGCACATGGAACGCTCCATCGTCTCCAAAGCCCAGGGCCGAAAGAGAAAATCCCTTTTCGCCTTCCAAAGGAGCCGCTTCCTCCCCCGGTTGGAGCACTGGGTTCTTTTCCCCGGCTTTCTGGGTGTTTTCTGCCAGAATGGTTTTCTGGATCTGGGAAGAAATCTCCGTCTGCGGCAAAGAGGCGTTGAATTTCTCCTGGGCGCTGATTTCCTGGAGGCTCAGTTTTGCCACCTGCTCTTCTCCGCTGGTTTCTCCGCCCCAGTACACTTCCATCAAGGCGGTGCGGCTTTCCGGGTCGTAACCCAGACACTGCTCTCCCATGACACCCATCTTCTGATTGGGCAATTTCAGATCCCATCCTCCTCCGTAGGTCCCCAAACTGATATTCTCTCCCAGGCGATCTCCTGTTTTGTCCTGGATCTCCAGATAGATCCGGGTAAAACCGTCATCGGACAGGGCGGACACCACCCGGACGGCGATGCCCTTGTCCTCCGTTTCCACGCCAGAAAACTGCTGGCTTTCTTCCTGCCAGCCGCCCAAGTGCTGATTCAGAATCTGGCGCAGGCCGGGGGAAAGGGCGAAGGCCGCCGCAGTGAGAGCACACACTGCCACGCAGGCCACCGCCAAACGCCGCACCATCTGGCCCTTTCGTTTTGTGGAGGAAGAAAAGGCTTTTTCCAGGATCTCTTCCTTTTTTTCTCCCAAGGTCAGCCCGGACAGGGCCTGATCCATATCCTGACGAAAATTCCGCTTATTCTTCATCGTAATACCATCCTTTCAGCTGCTCTTTCAGCTGCCGACGGGCCCGGGACAGACGCACCGTCACCGTGGACAAGGGAATATGGAGAATCTCTGCAATCTCCCTCACCTTCAGCTGCTGATAGTAATAAAGCAAAATGACCTCCCGGTAGGGCCGGGACAGAGCCATCACTGCCCGAGGCAAGGTGTCATCGATCTCTGGCATACCAGGGGCCGACAGCTGTTCCAGCACCTGAGAGGGCAGACGGCGCCAATGCCAGGGCGAGCGCAAATAGCCTTTGCACACATTGATGGCAATGCGGGTCAGCCAGGTGGCCATGGCTGCCTGACCCCGAAATTCGTCCATGTGCTGAAAAGCCCGCAAAAAGCTTTCCTGCACTGCATCCTCCGCCAGATTCCGATCCTTCAGATAGAGGGTACACATCCGCAAAAGCCGGTCCCCTTCTTCCTCCAGCATCTTCTGAAAAAGGGCTTTCTTTTCCTCCTGCTCCATCCCGCTTCCTCCTTTCAACCATTGGATTCCTTTTCCTGGCCTTTTGCTTCCTCATGGCAAAAAAATTTCCCCAAAGCCAAAAAGACTTTGGGGAAAGGACGGGTCACCAGGGTTCTTTGGCATCCTCCCGCAAGGGCAGGCGGAAGATCCCTTCCACAGCCCACTGATAATCAGCTGGCTCTGTGGCCTTGCGAAGGGCCTTGCCCAATCCCTGCTCATCTTCAAAGAGGAAAATCATGCACCGCCAAATGTCCTTCATGCGGCAAATGGCGTTTTTGGTGCTTTGGAACGCCTGACAATATCCTTGGTACAGGGTGTCATGAAACAGCCGCAGCTCTTCCCGCCGGGCCGCTTTGCCTCCTTTGGCCTTGCGGAACACCGCCGGGTCGGCAATAGCCCCTCGTCCCAGCATCAACCCCCGCAACATGGGATACTCCTGCTCCATCCGGGCGCAGTCTTCCGCCGTCACTAAATCGCCATTATAGCAAAGGGGCAGACTGGTGTGTTCTGCCGCCCACCGGAAAGCCTCCCGCCGCACTGGCTTTCGGTAAAGATCCTGACGCACCCGGGGATGCAAAATCAGCTCTTCCAGGGGATATTTTTCAAAAATAGCCAGAATGGGAGGAAACTCTTCCTCCGAAGCCATACCCAACCGGCTTTTCACCGAAATTTTCACCGGCAGAGAGGCGGAAAAGATTTCTTCCAAAAAGTGATCCAGCTCCTGGGGATGGGCCAGAAACCCCGCCCCCTTGCCCTTGGCGGTAACGGTACCCGAAGGACATCCCAGATTCAGATTGATGTGCTGATAGCCCAGTTCCCCCAGCCTGCGGGCCGCACCAATGAAATCCCCGCTGCGCCGGTTGAGCAGCTGAGGAATCAGAGGCAGACCCTGGTTTTCCTCAGGAGCGATATCCCGCAGCTCTCTTTTGTTCAGTGTGCCCCCTTCTCCCGGAGAAAGAAAGGGGGTATAGTACCGGTCGGCGCCGCCGAAAATTTGGTGGTGCGTCCGCCGGTACAGAGGGCCGGTGATCCCCTCCAAAGGGGCCAGATCATAGCGCACGGTGTTTCCTCCTTTGTTCTTCCTTCTTTGCAGCTTTCTTCATTCCCAAAGCCGATCTATGGCCGCTTTTTCATCACAAAAGACCGGTTGTCAATGGCCCGCATGGTGGCCAGGATGCCATCCAAATGATCGTATTCGTGCTGGATCAGCTCGGCCATGTCATCGTCCATCTGTTTTTCCTGCTCCATCCAATTTTCGTCCCGGTAGCGCAGCAAACAGTGGCGATGCCGGCGTACCCGGACCAAAAGCCCGGGAAAAGACATACAGTCGTCCATCAGCTCCATGGTTTCCTCACCGATGAAGGAAAGCTGGGGATTGATGATCACATAGGGTCTGTCGGTGAGCATACAAATCACCCGTTTGTGCACCCCGATCTGCGGGGCCGCAATGGCCCTTCCGAAGCCGTAATCCCGGCGAATGCCCCGGATGCAGTCGAACATATCCTCAAACATGGGACGCAGCTGCTCCAGCTCTTCCTCCCTGACCTCCTGGGAAACCTGGTACAGCCTGGGATCTCCCAGCAGCAAAATCTCTCTTTCCATGTTGGCTTCTCCCCTTCCCTCTGCTTTCTTTTCTCCGGGCCGTGTTTCCTCCGAAGAAAAGGGGTGACTTTGAATCAACTTCAGCTTTTCTGCCCTTTTCAGCTTTTTCCCCTGCCGCTCCCGGCGCAAGGCATCGCCTTGGCTGGGACAGCTCTCCCAGTAAACCAGCGTCAGTTCTCCCCGGCCCCGGGTGTATTTGGCACCCCGTCCTTCCCGATGGGCCCGGAGCCGCCGGGGCAGATCGATGGTCACGCCGGTATACAGGCTGCCATCGCCGCAGCGGAGGATGTACAGGCACCAGCTGCCCCTTTCCGGCAGGTCTTTTTCCATCACAGGCGGTTACTCTTGCCGGTGATGTGGATCAGGTCCACCGCCACCACCTGCACCTTGGGGAACTTTTCAATCTCCTTTTCCCACTCGCTTTCATAGCCAGGGGAATACTTCTGGCAAATGGCCAAAAGGGCCCGCCGTGCTTCCTCTCCCTGGGCCAGCCGGGCTTTTCCCTGGGCCACCACCGATTCATAAGCCATGGTCATTTCCTTTTGCAGCACCTGAGTGCGCCCCAGGGCGCACAGGCAAACCTGGGGATTCTTCTGGATGTTGTCCAGCTTCTCTCCCGCCGGAGCGCAGTGAAAATACAAAGCATCCCCCAATACCACCGGGGAGACCGGCACGGTGTGAGGCGCCCCCTCTTCATCCACTGTGGTAAACAGGGCATATTCACATTCTGCCAGTAGCTTCCGGGCTTTTTCCTCTTCCATCGCCCGGTTTCCAAGACGCATGGGACGGATCATAGGGTTTCCTCCTTTATTTGATGGTGATGAACTGGCTGGCTGTGCGCAGCATCATCATTTTCGTACCTTCGGCAAACTTCACTTCCATCAGCACATCGTTGCCCATAGGCGTGCAGGCCTGCACCACGCCATTCCCAAAAGCCTTGTGGGTGATGGCCTGACCGGGGCGCACAGAGGGCAGATCCTTTTGCGCCTCCTTGGCTTTGCTGGAAAAGGCTGAGGTAAAACTTTTCTGTACGGTAGGACGGATGTTGGCTGCCTGACGGCGTTGGGGAGCCGGACGGGCCTTTGCCTTTTTCTCCATATGCTCTTCCGGTATTTCCCCGATAAACCGGGAAGGCCGGCAAAAAGAAGTCTGACCATAGAGCATCCGCCGCTGGACACAGGTGATATAAAGCTTCCGCTTGGCCCGGGTCATGGCCACATAGCAGATCCGCCGCTCCTCTTCCAGCTCTTCTTCGCTGTCCATGCTCCGATGGGAAGGGAAAATCCCCTCTTCCATGCCACAGAGGAACACGGTGTCAAACTCCAATCCCTTGGCCGAGTGCATGGTCATCAGCGTAACGGCATCGGCCTGCTCATCGTACCGGTCGATGTCGGTAAACAGGGCCACTTCTTCCAGAAAGTCCAGCAGAGTGCCCCCTTCGTGGGTGCTTTCAAACTCCACAATGTTGGATTTCAGCTCCATCACATTTTCGATCCGGGTCTGGGCTTCGATGTTCTCCTGGCTGCGCAGCATCCGCAGATACCCGCTCTCTTCCAGCAAGGCGTCATACAGCTCGCCCAAAGACAGATCGTGGGCCTTGTCCTGCAAGCTCTCGATCATCTTGGCAAAGGCCTCCAGGCTGTCCTTGGCTCGGGCCAGATCGGGATATTCTCCCGCTCTTTGGATCACGGAAAAATCGTCGGTATTTTCCATGGATGCCAGGTCGGCCACATGCTCCAGGGTCTTGGCGCCGATCTTCCGGGGCGGATTGTTGATGATCCGCCGCAGACGAATGCCGTCCGAAGGGTTTGCAATGACCCACAGATAGGCCAGCATATCCTTCACCTCAGCCCGGTCAAAAAACCGCAGGCCGCTGACCATCCGGTAGGGGATGGCATTACGCTTGAGGGCTCCTTCAATGCTGTTGGACAAGGCATGATTTCGATAGAGCACGGTGAAATCAGAAAATTTCTGGCCCTTCCCATAGCCTTTGAGGATCTCGCTGGCAATAAACTGCCCTTCGTCCTCCTGGTTATCCCCGGAGAAATAGACGATCTTGTCTCCCTCGCCGTTTTCCGTCCACAGGCGCTTGCCTTTCCGGGCGGTGTTGTGGGAAATCACCTCGTTGGCCGCTTCCAGGATGCTCATGGTAGAACGGTAATTCTGCTCCAGGCGAATCACCCGGGCGTTTTCATACTGCTTTTCAAATTCCAGGATGTTTTCGATGGTGGCCCCCCGGAATTTATAGATGCTCTGGTCGTCGTCGCCCACCACGCAGATATTCCCATAGCCCCCGGCCAACAGGCTGCACAGCACATATTGGGCGTGGTTTGTGTCCTGATATTCGTCCACCAGCACATAGCGGAACTGGCGCTGGTAATGCTCCCGCACATCGCTGCACTCCTGAAGCAGATGGACGGTCTCCATGATGATGTCGTCAAAATCCATGGCCCCGGCCCGGCGCATCCGATTCTGGTATTCTTCGTAAATGCGACCCACGGCCTTTTTATAGTAGTCGTCTCCCGCCTGCTGCTGATACTGCTGGGGGGTGATCAGCTTGTCCTTGGCCCGGGAGATCTGACTGATGACCCCCCGCAGATCAAACTTCTTTTCATCATAGCCCAACTCCCGCAGAGCCTGACCCATCATTTTCTTTTTGTCGTCTTCATCGTAAATGGTGAAGTTGCCGTAGCCGATCCGCTCGCCATACCGGCGGAGAATGCGCACACAGGCCGAATGGAAGGTATGGGCCCAGATGTCCTCGGCCATGGCACCGCAGGCCTTTTCCAGCCGGTCTTTCAGCTCCCCTGCCGCCTTGTTGGTAAAGGTGATGGCGACGATCTGCCAGGGGCGTGGAGGGTCTACGCTGCATTTCTCCACAATATCCTCCGGCGTCACCTCTTCCGGCTGAGCCAGATAGGCGGCCATGCGCTTCAAGTCCTCTTCAGTGGCCCCCACGGGAGCCGCTTCCTCTTCGTAACCTCTGCCGTATTTCAGCAGATTGATCACCCGGTTGATGAGCACTGTGGTTTTGCCGCTTCCTGCGCCGGCCAGCAGCAGCAGCGGCCCTTCGGTGCAGAACACCGCTTCCCGCTGCATGGGGTTGAGCCCGGAAAATTCCTCTTCCAGGATGGATTTGCGCAGAGCACTGTATTTGATATCAAATTCCGTCATTTATGTTTGTCCCTTTCCCTTTTTCTATCGAAGCACCACATTCTGGGGAGAAAGCAGTCCGCCCAGGTTTTGGATCAGTTCCTCCCCCGGTGTGACCCAAAGTTCCTGCCGGGCCAGAAACCGCTTGCCAGTGTCACTGTAAAAGATGACCACCGGCGTCTGGCCAGGGCTTTGGCGCAGAAGGGCCTTAGTCTGTTCCAGCAAAGGCCCATTTTCCCCACTGAAACGGAGATACAGCCGGGGACCAGAAGGCTCTCTTTCCGTAGCTTCCTTTGTCACCCGGGCCTGGGGACGGGGCGAAGGCCCGCGGGAGGCACCTCTCCACCCGCTGTTTCGGTTTTTGTTCTGCCACTCTGCCGCACTCTGAGGTGTGAGGACGGCGCACCGGTCGCACACCAGTTTGGGTTCCTCATCCTCCCGGGCGGAGATGCGGCCATACACTACCAGAGCGTTGTCTTCCACAAAAGCCCCGGGCGCACTGTCCATGGCCTTCTGGAACACCAGCAGCTCCATGCTCCCTGACCGATCTTCCAGGGTCACATAGGCCATGGTGGTGTTGTTTTTGGTGGTCTTTAGTTTGACCGCCGAGACAATGCCCGCCAAAGTGATATACATTCCATCCCGCAGATCGCTTTCTGTTCTTCCCATGCCCTCTTCCTCTTCCGGCGCAAAGGCGGCCAGCACCTGACCGATGGGGGTGGCCCCCACCTGTTTCACCAGCTCCCCCTGCTCGTCCAGAGGATGACCGGACAGATAGATGCCGGTAGTCTGCTTTTCCATAGCCAAAAGCTCCCGCTTGGGATATTCCGGGATGTCGGGCAGTTCCCCCTCCGCCGCTTCTTCTTCCTGGTCCATGCCGAACAGATCGATCTGTCCTTCGATGTTCTTCCGCCGTTCACTCACCGAAGCGTCCAGCACCTGTTCATAGACCCGCAGCAGCTGGGAACGGCGATGGCCGAAGCTATCAAAGGCGCCGCAGCGGATGAGATTTTCCAAGGCCCGTTTGTTCAGATCGGTCTCCACCATGCGGGAGCAAAAATCGCTGAACGAGCGGAAAGGTCCGCCGCTCTTCCGCTCTTTTTCCAAAGCGGCCACAAAGCTCCGGCCCACATTTTTCACCGCCGCAAGACCAAAACGGATAGTCTTATCCCGGACGGTAAAGTCCGCCCCCGATTGGTTGATGTCCGGTGTGAGGATGGTGATACCCATTTCCCGGCATTCCAGGATATATTCCGACACCTTGGCGCTGTCCCCCAGCACCGAGGTGAGGAGGGCCGCCATATATTCGGTGGGATAGTGGTATTTTACATAGGCAGTCTGGTAGGACAAAACGGCATAGGACACCGCGTGGGCTTTGTTGAAGGCGTAATTGGCAAAGTCCAGCAGATCGTCAAAGAGCTGGGAAGCCACTTCTTCGGAAACGCCGTTGGCCACGCATCCCACGATGCCTTCTTCCTTGTTGCCGTGGATAAAGTTCTCCCTCTCGCTTTTCAGCACATCCATCTTCTTTTTGCTCATGGCCTTGCGCACCAGGTCGGCCTTTCCCAGAGAATAACCGGCCAGACGGCGGAAGATCTCCATCACCTGTTCCTGGTAAACGGTACAGCCATAGGTCACCTGCAAGATGTCCCGCAGGAGGGGATGCTTGTACTGCACTTTTTCCGGGTGGTGCTTACAGTCGATGTAAGTGGGGATGCTGGCCATGGGGCCCGGGCGGTACAGAGCGATGGCGGCGGTGATATCTTCGATGGAATGGGGCTTCATGGCCACCACCACCCCTCGCATCCCGGCGCTTTCCAGCTGGAACACCCCGGAGGTCTTGCCTTGGGAGAGCATCTCATAGACCCCTTTGTCCTCATAGTCGATATTGTGCAGGTCCAGCTCCACCCCGCTTTGCTTCACCAGTTCCACGGCATCGTGCAGGATGGTCAGGTTCCGCAGCCCCAGAAAATCCATTTTCAAAAGACCCAGCTCTTCCAGAGTTGTCATGATGTACTGGGTAACGACACCCTGGTCGTTTTTGGCCAGAGGCACATAGCGATGCACCGGCTCTTTGGTAATGACCACACCGGCGGCGTGGGTGGAAGCATTGCGGGGAGTGCCTTCCAGCTTCCGGGCGGTGTCCAGAAGGGTGTGCACCCGCTCGTCACTTTCGTACAGGCTGCGCAATTCCCGGGAGACCTTCAAAGCCTTGTCCAGGGTGATTTTCAGTTCCTGGGGCACCAGCTTTGCCACCGCATCCACTTCGGCATAGGTCATGTTCAGCGCCCGGCCGCAGTCCCGCACCGCCGCCTTGGCCGCCATGGTGCCGAAGGTGATGATCTGGGCCACATGGTCTTCTCCGTATTTTTCCACCACATAGTCGATGACCTCCTGCCGCCGCACACCGCAGAAGTCCATATCGATATCGGGCATGGATACCCGTTCCGGGTTCAAAAACCGTTCGAAATACAGATTATAGCGCATAGGGTCGATGTCGGTGATGCCCAAGCAATAGCTGACCATGCTGCCTGCAGCGCTGCCCCGGCCAGGGCCTACCGGAATATCCCGGGACCGGGCAAAGCGGACGAAATCCGCCACAATGAG